>Ga0209318_1000281_pt1 | contig 52120 bp, 80 predicted proteins | sample RifGroE1_FD_183999 | JGI IMG/M metagenome (GOLD analysis project Ga0209318, IMG submission 183999) | Groundwater microbial communities from Rifle, Colorado, USA - Groundwater E1 (SPAdes) (version 2) | ecosystem: Environmental > Aquatic > Deep subsurface > Groundwater | place: Rifle, Colorado... | reverse complement strand
ACTTCACGAAAAACTGGTCAGTTGAGGAACTGATAAACATCTCGAAAAAGGAGAGCACTGCTGTTATCTGGTGTCACGTTGAGATTCCAATATCAGGAGAAAAGCATAATAAAATGTTTAAGGACAAACTTGATAAAATAGAACAGTCCAACCTCAAAAGCAAAGACGGGGATATGAACACATCCAACGAGGTATTCAACAAACACGCTGGGGAAAAACTGAATCAAAATATTAAAGCAGCCCTCCGGGGCGAGCGATACGTTCACTTTGCCCTGATTGGTTTAGTCCTTGGAAAAACTAAAGAAAACGTCGATGCAGTCATTAATAATATCGGATCAAAACTTAAAGATGGTGGAATCAAGAGCATAAGACCTAGAAGAGGGCATCTATACGCTTTAAGGATGTGCCTGCCAACAAACTACATTCATTCGGAGTTTTTGCATATTGTTACAGCCAGTACTTCAGCCGCTCTCTTGCCTCTCAGGGATAATACCGCACTTGATGAACAGAGAGGGACTATTGTTTGTAGGGATGCACTCACGAAGAAGCCTATAAGGATCTGTCCGAGTCTGCAAAATCCAGATAGTACCTTGATAGTAACGCCAACCGGGAACGGCAAAACAGCGTTTACGTGTTCATGGGCTGGGAGGGTTGTTGATGCAGGCGACAGAGCTTATATGATCATGCCGAAAAATGAGAACCGTAACACTGGAAACACAAAAGGGACTGACTATAAAACATTCTGTGAGACAAAGCATGGGGAACTTGTAGACTTTAGTGATGATGGCCTAATCCCTGGGCTTCTTGTTATCCCATTTGATAAAAAGCAGTTTGGTAACAAGAAATGGGCTTATCAAAAGTCTGCTGACATGCATTATGATTATGTAGAGGCAGCCGTAGGAGCATGGACGGGAAGGGAACTAACATCTGGTATGAAAATATCACAGAGTAAAAGGCTCAAAAAGCTGTATCAGGAAAGAGGTATACTCGATGCAGCCGGTAGGGTAATTAATACTCAAGATTGGGATAACACGCATAAAATCGACTGGCCTATATATGAAGATATCAGGGAAATGATATGGGCTACACGGAACCCAAAAACTAACATTATTCCAGACGCATCTGACAGGGCACTATACGAAGCAACCTCAAAAGCCGCGCCTGGTATGCCCTATGATAGATTCATAAACTCAACAAAAAGAATTCAGCCTGAAAAGGATCTCGTTGTCTTTGACCTTTCAAGCCTTCCCCCTAACCTCAGCAATGCTTATTGCATCTACTTGATGGAGTATATCAACCTCGCATACCTGCCAAAAGATCCCGATCAGCCAGCAAAGAGAACTTATATTTTCTGGGATGAAATTCATGATTTAATGGAAAACGGAGTTACCGCGCCGGAATTAATACGGGGAGCGAGGAAAGGACGTGCTGAATTAGTCACGAGTGTTTTTTCAACCCAGGATACAGTTTTACCAGATAACAATTTTAAAACGTTAAAAGCAAACTGCCGGAATATATTTTTATTCTGTAATCTGAATGATACCAATGTAGACGATGTAATGAAAGCTTTCAACATTGATGAGAGATATCGTGAAGGATTGAAACGAACAGGTTATGAAATCGCCTATCTTCTCAGAGATGGATTCACCAGGGACGTGAACTTAACACTCACAAACTATGAGAAATTACACCTCTTTGGAGAAGGGAAAGAAGAAACAATTTCCAGAAATGAACCGGTGACCGCTTGCGGTATTGCGGTTGATGAATGTGTCCAAGACATCTTAGATTATGAGGGATTCTTTAACGAGGATGATTTGATAGAGGGTCTTAATCTTGACTATGAGAGTCTAGGGTTCAAATACTACAATTTGCAGAATCCGTTTGGCCCAGGCTCTGAAAACTGCTGGATAAAAAAGCACCTGATAAAACCTGCTGAAAAAGAAGGCAATCAGGATCTTATAGGGCCTGAAGGAACGAAAGGCGTAGAGGGACATACGCACTATGGAATGGGCTGTATGGTCCTTGCATGGATGAGAAGGCATTCATGGGCGTTCCCGAACGCGAGATATGATCATACAGGCGGGCCCGATATTGTCTGGGGAGAATTTGACGAGATGGGAAATCTAATAAAAGACTGTGAAAACTCAGGCTGTCTAGAAATTGAAATTTTAGGTTCTCACGGGCTGAAAGACTGGAATGAAAAGCTAGAGCGGGCACAGGCGAGCGGTTACAAGGAGATTATATTCACCGGAGATGGAGCAGTCTGTAAAGAGATGAAAACCGCGAAACCGCCCGCTGACGCGGATTATATCAACAAAGTTAAGCCGTATGTTTACCCACAGGGAACCAAGCTTTTAAGAGAGCTGGAACGGATCTCAACCGCATGTATTAACCGCAAACCGCAGAATCTAAACCGGTTGCAGGCAGTTACGGAGTTAACGGAGGAACTAGAAGCCTTCGTTTAAAACGGTATCTTATGATGGTATATCCATACCTACCATATCCTTACAGGACATAGGCAGGATATATCATCTAATCCACTGCTTACAGGCTATCCTGACAGTGGATTACCGGTATAAACCGGGTAAGAATCTGGAAGTTACAAGACAAATTCGGGATAAGAACCTGAGTAAAAACAAAATAAGAACTTGCGCTGTAACGGATAATAAAAATAAGCTCAATTATGCACAGTCTATAAATACTAAGTTTTCAGTTTATACTCATACAATTTTTTGAGGATACATGACTAACAAAGCCCCTCCTGTGAAAAATCTCAAATGTACGGATGAAAACGGAATAACAGGCGAATCTTACTCTCTTGATAAAAAGTACTGGAAAGAACATATCAGGACACAAAGAGAGAACGCAGGAGAGCCGTATATAGTGCCTCCAAGTGGAGTAATATGTATCAGGTTTCCTCCTGAAGCTGTCGGGAAACATGTAAGAGTATATGTTGAGGTATAAGATGGAATCAATAATACTGCAAAGATTTCAGAAAGAAATAATAATTGCTCTTGCTCTTATTTTGTTAGGGGCAGGTATTAACATGGATTCTGAGTATAATCCTTATGAGGATAGAGTGCTTGAAATTGATTCAATGATGCAAAATCTTATTGACAATCCTTCTCAGGATGCGGCAGAAAGAGTTATTGATTCTCTGGCACTCCAAGGCGATTGGGCATATAGACAGGAAGGAGAACAGAAAGCCGTTTTTGAAGAGTACCTGGAAGCATGTAAGACTGTTACGGTTGATGTTTATTATGGAATGGAAGTAGATACCTCTAAAATGAATGAACTGAAAAACAAATTAATTTAACTCTTTTTTGAAAACCGTTTTTTACTTCATTTTTTTCCAATCCACACAAACTATTAAATTATTCTACAGTTTGTTAACACTGTTAATATACAATTCATCATTTAAATCCACGTCTGGATACATAAGTTCAATGCTATCTGCTATCTTTTTATTCATTTTCTCCATGACATTGTTTTTATCTATATCAGTAATATCGATTATTATATTATCACACATTTAAATCATCTCTCCGCCACATTCTTTCCCTAAAATCCGGCAGCCCAAATGCACCAAAATAACCACGACCATTAGTATAAAAATAGAATTTATTATCAATTTGATTTCATCAGTGGTCATGCCTTACTCCATCTCCCCCGCGACCCCCAAAAAGATGCAGAGATCGACGGCTACCTGATAACGTCCTTTTTCCTCACCATTTGAACTTAGATTCCTGCCGTATTCGCTCATGTGATAATCAGGTGCATCAATGAGTTCTTGTTTATACCGGCTAGCCGATTCCAATGCCCATTTCTGGACATCTTCAATTGAAACTTTTGATGTCATTTCTTCCTCCTCAAGATCCATCCTAAAAACGCAATTCCCAGGAAAATGATGATCCATGTTAGAGCTGCTATGTATTTTAGAGGTTTCATTTTATCGCCTGACCTCTTTTAGCCATTTCTGCCCATAGATCACCTTTAATATTTTGTAATTCCGCCAGTTCTTCGGGAGACAACGGGCAATCAGGTATTTGAGCTAGGATGAATACACTTTTTACTATGATGCTGAATTCCGAGTTAGATAATTGAGTATAGTCTATCATTTTCTCACCTTTACGAAAATTCCCCTTGCCCCTGGTGGGATAGTTCTTCTCGCACTGTTTTCTCTCGCGGATTCTTTGAGGGAGGATTGTTTTTTAATGAGGATTGTGTTAATGTCTTGCGTTGGTTATCACTCCTTAAAACCACCCTTCAGTTTCAGCTTCTTCATATATCCCGTATCCCATTGCTTTGATTTTAGGCTTCGGGTCTTTTCCGGTTCTCTGGCACATCACAGCAAAGTACATTGCTGCTTCTTTTGATTCATTATAGTTGTTTGATATTTGATTTCCAGCAATTTTCCTCATTTCAACGAGGATCTGTTCATTTGTCATTTCTCTTACTTCTTCGATTGTTTTCATCTTTGTATCTCCATCCGGGCTTATGCCTTTTCTATACTATTACTAGGCATACAAAGTATTTAAATGTTTCTAATTGTGGTAAATAGCATATACAATAAGTATTATATTAAACACACAAAACGTAACCTATAAATACGATGAAGTGCTATTACTTGTATGGAAACTCAGTCCACTAGGATAAGCAAATATGTAATAGAAGAAGTTGGGAAGATTGCAGATGGGATCGGGAATCCAACCGATGATACTGCAATGCGGCATTTGATAGCGGAATATAAGAGATTGAAGCTTGAGAATGAACTCTTAAGAAAGAAGCTTGAAGAATTTGAGAAGAAGGAAGAATAAAACATGGTAACCCTTGACGACCTAACACATGAACAATTATTAGCAACCGCTAAAGCATTTGAAATAACAATGCTAGGTGAACTGATTGATGGTCCTCTATGGGATCAAATGGGAAAAGATGGAATGCAATATTATGTTGATGTTATGGAGAAGTGGAGGAATAAAAACAATGTCAGATAAAAAAATATGTCCTGTTTACGCAGGTTTAGCGGCAATAACGATGCGCCATAGCTCACTGACAGATATGCAAAGAGCATCCTTATGCATCGAGAATAAGTGTGCATGGTGGAACGAAGAGAGAAAAGCGTGTGGAGTGAGACAATGGTAAAACCGATTATTCAACACGGGTACAGATCGTTTGACGGTGGAGAAACGTGGGAATCGTATGACAGGAATTTTATAACGATTAATTCTGATATGTGTATAATAAGAAAACGTGAGGAATCAAAATGAAACTTGTCCTCTCGGAAAATCACGAGCTCGTACTCTCAAAAGAACAATCAAGAGACTTTCAAGATGAACTCGTAGACGTTGAAATCATGGGTTACGGATGGAAATATCCAATTTTGACTCAGATAAGGAGATTGATGGAAACGTGACGCAACTAGATGCATTAATTGACCTCATATTAATTGACCTGTTAGCGGCAGGATTGCTGTATGGATTCGTTTTTTTAATCCATAAAACAATTAAAAAGTTTATTAAATAAGGAGAAAACGAGGCATAAAAATGAGTAAAATGATAATCAACGGAACGAGCATAAACGTAGCAGGGAACATCTGTATACAAAATAATAAAGTGTATGTTGATGGTAAACTCGTAACAGAATCAAAAGAGCCTGTCAAACTGATAATAGAAGGTGATCCTGTGAACATAACAACCGAGGGAGACGTAGAAGTTCACGGTAATGTATCCGGAGGAATACACGCGGGATGCGGGATAAACTGCGGGAACGTAGGAGGGAATGTTAAAGCCGGAAACTCAGTGCACTGCGAGGATGTAACCGGGAATGTAGATGCGGGAAACTCTGTGCACTGTGGAAATGTTGGCGGAGACGTTAACGCGGGTGGGAATGTAGTTAGAAGGTGAGGCTTGAAAATGTCATCACATGAAGAATACGAAGCTCTGAGTACATTATTAGATATTGTAATGAGTTAACAGACAAAAAAACAATTTGAGGATTTCAAAGCCGGATTCAGTGACGACGACAAGGAACTAATAGACGTCGCGCTAAAAGCTGGTTGGATTGCTGCAACCCTTGATTGTGGGTACGAATCATTACAAGATTTTTACGAAAAGAGAGAAAAGAAGGGCAGCCTGTAAGAAACTGCCCTTTTCCGGGGGAGTGTCGTTTTTTGAGGGAAGAGGATGTAAGACCCATGTAATATATTTAGTGCGTAGTATATAAAAGTTAACATTTAGTAGTTTTCATAGATGTCTCCGGAATATTCAGAGTAACCATAGCCAACATCATTGATTTCAACGTTTTCTGAATAATAGATAACAAGCCCTTCGCTCAACATATAATCAGCCTGGGAAAATGTATCTACCTGATCATCGTTCTTAACATTTGGGAAATGTAATAACTCAGTCTCCCATTCATTGAGCCAATGTGCATCCTGTTTGAAAAATACTTTTCTTCTACCTAACCGGATAGCAGCAGATAGCGCCCTTGTGAACTTATCGCCTTTCGGTTGGAGATCGAAAACAGGATATCCTTCACGTTCTAAATTTTGGTAAGTTGTTTTCCCGATGCCGACTGATTCAAAGCCGAGAGCCATTATACGAGCGTTCTTTGAGTGCTGCCTGAAAAAGTCCATGTGGTCGGCTCCTTCTATTTTTGTTCTGAAGACATCCAATAAAAGGAGATCGTTTGAGGGAGTAAGTGCCCATGTTGCTAAGACAAAAAAGTCAGAGTGTGTTTTTGCCGTGCCTGCTGGATCACACGTTTGAAAACGGATACATTCATGTCTGTTTACTGGGATTGTTTCACCGTCTGTGTTGAGATGGTACCTCATAGCATCTTCCGTGAAGTATTGAAAGTTCTCCCTTTTGAAGAGGTTGCCTGCTGCTGAACTTGGTCTTTGTTGGTAGAGGGATAGCCATGTGTATACCGGGACTGTTGCTTTTATTTTTCGTAAAACTGCTTCAGGATATTTACCAGGCCATAACGCTTGATCGGGTCCGGTTCTCAGGTCGTATTCCGGTCGGACTTCTTCAGAGAGTGCAGGGAGATTGATTAATTCCCATTGATCTGCTTCTTGATCGTTTTTTGCAAGGTTTAGTAATCTACCTACGAGATCGTCTTCATGCCAGCGCGTCATTGTAATCAATATGCTAGCGTCCTCTTCTTGGCGGGTATAAAAAGTGTCAGTGTACCACTCGTATACTTTATTTCTAATTGTTGTGCTCTCAGCTTCTTCTCTGTTTTTAAACGGGTCGTCAATAATACCATATTTAAAACCCATACCGGTGATACCACCGCCGACACCTGCGGATCTATACACACCGGAGGAACCGACTATTTCAAATATATCTGAATTTCGGAGGAAACTGCCCTGTGCGGTGGACCTGACATTTGAAGAGTTGAGGTATACCTCTGGAAATAGAGTATTATATTCAGGAGAGCTTATGATTCTCTGAACGTCACGGTTCATTCTCTGCGCAAGATCGGCACTATATGAACACGCTATTATGTTAGTATCCGGGAGCCTGCCAAAAATATAAGCAGGAAGTCTGCGAGACACCGCTTCGCTTTTTCCATTTCTCGGTGGCATACTAATAATTAATCGTTTTATGTCACCTGAAACGAATTGATCTAACTTATTGAAAATTAGTTCATGATGCCAGTTGACTTTATAGTCTGGTTTGGTAAATGTAGTGAAATTCTGTAAGGACTCAGTAGCCTGCTTTCTTCTGAGGAGTTCAGCCCATATATCAGACTCTTTGAATTGCTCAACTTCTGCCGACATTGACCATCCTCAGTAGTTGTTCGGTAGGGATGTCTGAGAGCTTCAACACATTGATATTGTTAGTAATACCTGCATTATTAGTTAACTTCCCAATCCTCTTGTCTAGGCTGTCAAGTGCTTCTGTGGCCACCTTGTAGGCTGCTATTCGGTCCCTTTCAAACTCTGCGGATTTAGCGAGTTCCTTAAGACCTTTGATAATGTCTTGTCGGTCTTTGATGGTTGAAATCTCGGCTTCAACTACTGCAACCTGAAGCTGGGCGCGCTTCTCGATTACTGCGGCTTTACACCGGGCTTCCGAACCAAAATAACGAAACAAAGTGGATTTTGAGATATCCTGTTTCGATTCGGCTGATAAAATAGCTCCAATCTCAGATAAGGATAGATTTTGGTTATATAATTCTGCTGCTCTTGATTCTAAACCATATTTTATAATATTGTTCGCCCGGACCATAACAAAACGTTTCACCGTGTTTCGATTAAAAAAAGTAATTAAATATAAAATGCGTTAACTGTATTTATTTTTTCCGCATACAAGATTTACACCATGAGCCTAATTTCCCATTCAAAATAGGAAACCGCTCATTAGGTAACCATTGGCGATGCGAGGGACATTTACAGATCTTCCCGGTTCTTAATTGGCAGGGCATGTTTATTCTGCCCCGAATGTCTTTTCAAACTGAGCTAAGATACACTTTAGGAGAGCTTGTTCCTTTCTTGTGACTTCTTGGTCCTGGATGCTTTGCGAGATTTCCATGATAGAGTTCTTTGGGAAGAGTACTTTCTCTCGGAAGTCGATTCCGTCTTGTAAGAGGATTCTGAATTTGGTTATGTGTTCGTTTGACATGGTTTATAGCTCCGTTCATTTTTATGAGGATTAATCAAAAATCAGATAATGACATTTAGGACAGTACCATCCTGCTCCTTTGTATGCTCTTGCTCCGCCTTCTTCTCTGATGTAGAATCGCCTCATGATCTTGCTGCATTCCAGGCAGGTTGGTTTTGGAATAGCTGTTGTTCCATTTGGTTTTTTTTGTGCTTGACGTGGTTTTTTGGAAGGTAATTTCACCCATTCCTCTTTTTCTTCACTGTAGCTTCTCTTATCATTTGAAGCCATGTTGGGTATGCCCTCATTTCCCTCTCTCGTCTGTTGCTCTTCTTCTGCGTAAACTGCATCAAGATACTCGTCTCCAAATAATCTCCGTATAAGATAGGGATTTTCGACCACGTTACCACCATACTGGATAAAAATCTCTAAAGAACATTACCCCATAATTTGAGAATGACTCGAATGAAGCTATGTCATAGTTCACAAATGTATTCATCCTGTTTTCCCTAGCAGCTTCCTCTGCTTCAAATGCTGCGTGTCTACGGGCTGTTCGTTCTTCCCATTCAGCCCATGTAAAGTTTTCTTCTTCAGTACACATTTGTTCACCTCATTAGTTCGATATTAAAGCCTTTTGATCTCCAGATCCTCTGAAGTTCTCTGATGTTACATCCATTTGTTCCGATAAATGATGCAGGAACTGAACTCTTAACAAATAGGGTTTTTTTCTCCGGAACCCACTTCACGCCTTCGGTGAAATATGTTTCAACGTTTGACGTGTATTTATAATGAAAACTCTTCCTCGAAGAACTGATTGTAGCCCCTACAAGTAGTTTTTCGACTGCTCCGCGTTCGATTATATGTTCGCCGGAGCAAGCAGGCTTTACACCGGCTTCTTTCATTGCCCTTATAATTTCTTGAGTTACCATCTTTTTCACCTATCTTTTTATCTTGAGGCATTTTACCTCTTACAATAATACTATATGGTATACCATGTATATATACTTTACTATTTGGTATACCTGTATATAAACTACAATTCTAAGCCCTCCTAACACAAAAAAAGTATTCTCTAATACATTTACACTATTTTCATCTAAAGATTGATTCTATGGCTTCTCAGTGGCTTCTATTGAGCCATTCAGAGCATTTATCAATCGGTGAAACTTTGAGATAGAAATGTTTAGAGCATTTATTAGTTTTCCATTTTTGACAGTTTTCACATCTTTTTGGATGGAAGATTATTATGGAGAGTGCTTTTTGGAGGGCTTTTAAAAAGTTAATGAGTGAGTTAATCATCTGATTCCTCCGGTTTTTCCTCGAAATCAATTTCATCTCGCGTTAAACCCTGCCTAACCGGTTGTTTTCTCCAATATTCAGACATACATGGAGATAGAGGACATTGCCCCGTGGGAATGACATAGTGATCCAGGGAAGGATAGGACATCTGGAAACCTGCTATACCAGATTTCATAATTCAACCTCCTTGAGTGGTCCGGCTGCATTACAGACTATTACAAAGGCAGGGATGTAACGTGGTTTTCTTGTTGGGATTTGGTATTCTTTAGGTGATTGATCTAATTTCATTTGGTTAGAATTGTTCATTCTTTTTGCTCCGTTCAATTTTTAGGCATTCCTAATTATTTATATCTAAAAAAATACGATATCGTATTTTATTCAATATTTACTAAAAAAACGATATCCCTCTAATATTCTCTATAATAAAATACGAGAACGTATTCGTATATCTTATTAGAAATAAAGAGAGATATATCGATTTTTGCAGTGGAAACACACCCTTTTCAATATTTAGAATGTACCAATGTTCCAGAATCCAGGTCCATCAATAAGACTGCATTTGATTTTATAGGGGTTTTCAAGTTTTCTTTTTCTTGTTTTATAATTGCTACTGATATACTAGCTTTAACGTCATCGAGTGACATATTACAATAGTCTTCTATCGGGTCAATATGCCTTCTCGTCCAGTTATCTCTTTTATTTTGCATAACTGCGAGCTCTAACTCACGTTCTCTATATTCTATTGTTTTATTTTCTAAGTATAAATTTAATAAATCTGCTTCGAGTGCCTTGATTTTTGAAATATTATTAAGGTATTTAGATCCAATGTCGCATATTTCTTTATATATCGTATTTTCAATGGATTCATACAATGACGTTGTTTCAACCGGTGGGAGTATTTCAATGTTATATTTCCCCCGGTTACATTCCTTGCAAGCAGTTATCAAGTTTTCAAAGTCGTCCGTTCCTCCCTTTGAAACCGGCGTGATGTGATCAACTTCTAAAACCGTATCTGCTCCTGTTTTCCCGCAGTACTGACACCTAAAATTATCTCTTTTTAATATCATAAACCGTGTACGCTGTTGCATTTTTCTCCCTCGTATATTATTTGTAAACGTTTCTAAAACTCGTCTGAGTAACCGCTAATAAATCCCCTCTGCTCTTCATTTTTGAAATCAAATGAATTGGTTCTGCCATTTTCTCTTTTTCACATTCTAATTCAATGTCTTCAAGTTTAGCAACATTTGATGTCATGTTCTGTTTGCAAAGCCTGTCTATGATATCTTTCAGTTTTCGTATTTTTTCCCGCTGGCTCCCGCTTGTATCGCTCTCAAGTATCGAAGAATCCAATTTCCCGGTATCGGGATCAATGCCTACTTCATGCAAATTCTTCAATAACAGATCTACCGCGTCGGCAGCATCTTTTTTATCTACTACATCTGACAATCTCAGTTTGGCATTTGCAACAGCTAACCGCTTCGCGGCTTCAAGTGCCCTCACCGTTACAGGGATAGTGTCTTTTACTCCTCCTGCTGTTTCCCTCGTATTTACAAAAAAATCAACTAAGCATGCTTTTGCTTCGTCCGTCATCTTTGGGAAACAATGAGTTTTAGAATATGCAATGTACTTTCTTAACAATTCTAAATCAATAAGCTCCTTGTTTTCAAAGTCATCATTGAGAACATGCCACGCGAGCCGCTCGTCTGTCTTCTGATTTGGAGTATCATGAATTACATAGAGCAAGTCCATTCTTGACAGGAGAGCATCACCTAGATTAAACTGAGAAGCAATCCCTTCATATTTGTCATATCTGCCGTATTTCGGGTTAGCTGCTCCCAATAAAGAACAACTCGTAGGCAATTGAGCAAACACACCGGCTTTCGCGACGTTTACAAACTGCTGCTCTAATGCGTCATGCATTGAGCCTCTGTCCTTTTCATTCATCTTATCCATTTCGTCTACACAGCATATTCCACCATCACCAGCCATCGTTAAAGCTCCGGCTTCTATAGCCCATTTCCCGTCAAAGTCGTCATGCACTGCCGCGCCTGTAAGCCCTGCCGCGCTCGTTGACCTGCCGGATACCTGAATAGCTCTCGGTGCAAAATTAGCAACATATTTTAAGAACTGGCTTTTTGCAACGCCAGGGTCCCCAACCATTAAGATATGAATGTCACCTCTTTTATGGGTCCCATCTGTCATCGTCTTTCCATTTCCTGAAAACAGTTGAAGTGCTATTCCTTCCTTTATATTTTCATTTCCAAATATAGAAGGCGCAATCGAGGAAACGATAACTGTTCTAATGTCCTTCCTTTTAGAAAGTTCCTTTATCTTCTCTTCGTCTTTTGAAGTTATTTCTAGATTCTCATAATCTTTGTCTGAAAGCTTTATGGAGTTTGCAACAAACAGGAAATCTAAAAACTTAGTCTTCCCTTCCTTCTTTACTTTTATACGGCTTTTCAAAATCCCGGTTATTATTACTTTTTCCCCGGGTTTCCTTATACCTGCGAGTCCGTCCGCACAAGACACGTATAAAAATTCAGGCTGTCTGCCTCTTAAATTCTCAAGTGGTTCTTGAATTTTTAAGTACTGATGGTTGAATGTAACACTTTCTTCATCCTTTCTTTTGAATGGTCCCTTCTTCCCGCATGTGTCGTTCTCGCACCCCGCGAACGGCTCATCTAAATAATCAGAATCCTTTGATTGTGTTACTACAGTTACATGCCCACATCTCAAACATTCATATGCAACCTTCTCGTATGCCGGTCTTACTTCGGTAGCTTTTGAAATCACACATCGTATTGAAATAAATTTTTCAAGGTGTATGTTCCTAAGCTTCGAGATAGGCACGTCATGAGTCGAAGGCAACCCAAGAACTCTAACCGTAATATCTGGAAGATCAGTAAGGGGAAAATCCATTTCAGAGATTGCAGCCGTAGCAGCATTTAACCATTCATTCGGATTGACTAACAATTCATTGGCAAGATCTCTATCAAAAGATTCTATGTGCCGGTATTCTACATTAAGATCCTTTTCTTCTGGATAGTCAGCACTAATTGATAACAGGGCATCCCAATAAGAAAAAGAATCTATCTCTCTTGAGGATACGTTCTTATTGTGGTGCGTATCTTTGCCGAAAAACGTTTTTAATCGGTCTACTATCACATCGTAGATCATGACCGATCACCTAAGAAAAAATTCTCTAATCTGCTCCTCGGTAGGTCGGTATTTCATCTCTTTGATAAATACTTCAATATCACAGGCAGGAGTACCTGACAACTCCTCTAATCTTAAAAAATGCGATTTTGTTATATTCCTGCGGAAATTCTTTAAAAGTCTAGACGTTTCAATAATCGCCTGTTCAATATTCTGTTGATGCATTACGGCTTCTTTTAAGTCGTTTTCGGCTTCCGCTTCAAGGTCCGCTATTCGAGATAATTTTGCAGATCTTAGAGCTTCCATACTGCATATCTGTATGTTTAATTCTTCTACTTCCATGCGCAGTTTTGGCAACTCTGTTTTATATGCATTAATGGCACTTGCGAGGGATTCGATTATAAATTTAGTTCTTCCACCTGGGATACATTTTGAAGCGTCCCAAATATCGGCGGGCACTTGTATCGATCTTTGAATAGTTTTTGATTTTGATTTTTGGATGGAATCCTCTATCATGGTTTTGCTCCGTTCTATTTTTTATTTTTAATTATGCTTCAATGCAAAAATACTTTGGATATGTGCTCTTTAGTGCGTTTTCAACGATCTCATAGATTTTCTGATCCTCACATGCTGCAATTATCCCGGCTTTCTTAACGGTCTCTTCCTTCGCGCTAATCGTTGAGAATTTAATAGGGTTTTTATCTGGTTTGCGTCCCATATGATATCTCCAATGGTTTAATTAATTTATTAAATAATGGATGTATTCGTATATAAAACTTCCTGACTATCAAAAAAGAAAAATATAAAAGTAAAAATAATAACCCATCCCAAACATACCCTCATACATGCCATATACAATCTCAATCGAACAAGACGAAGATAACATCTACATAGCCACCGTAAAAGAATTCCCCGGCTGCCATACTCAAGGAAAAACGAGAAAAGAGGTATTGGAAAGGATTCAGGAGGCTATAGAATTGTACGAAGAAGTAGTTAAGATGACTGAATCATCCTAACATACCCTTCAAAAGTCTCATAAAAATCAGAATAATAATCCCTAACGGCACTGCTTATGCCCTTCACAGCGCATCTATGTAACGTATAATGACAAGTCGGACATAATTGAATCTTGTTACTCGCTCGATTACTTCCACCGCGTGACCGGGGCACTACATGATGTTCTTGTAACAATTCACTGACTGGAAACCCGCAGATTTCACATACCCCACATTTAACCTTAGCACGTTTTGCAGGATTAAAAGCTGGTATCTGACATCCAGGCAACATCTTCTTAAGATTCGCTTGGAGATTCAAATATATTTCATGTGTTCTTTGAGCTTTCGGGTTGTTTAAGTTCTTACATGTAGACAGATTCTCTATAAGAGTCTGATTATGGATCAGCATATTTTTTATTTTTGGGTTTATTTGTAGTAGTTCTTGCATTCAAATCGCTCCGTTCTATTTTCAATCACCGTGTCCAACTCATTCGGAAACTAAAACATTCTCAAAAGTTTTCCTCGCTCCCGCAATACTTTTGTAAGGTGTATTCAAAATTCCCTGACTTCCTCCGTTTTGATAAATTGTATACTGAACAAAATACCTGAGATCAGTGAATCCCTGATAAATATTCACTTGATGGGTAGCCCGCCCGTCTTTCCATGATTTAGAATCTATTAAGGGCATTTAAATCACCTGCCGCAATGTGGAAAATCTCCAAACATCTTAGTCATTTTATCAATCCTTCACATTCTATGCAAACCGCTTTCCCATTGATGATATGACACGGCATGAATCTTCCACACTTTGAACATTCTATTAAATTGATTGTGGAGTATGGACCACATCTTGAAGGGATATACATTTAAAAACACCTCGTATTATCTTCTTACCTTCGGTCTTCTGTATTTGTTTTCGTTCTTCGCGGATTGCTTTCTTATTTTGGCCACGTTTTCAGGTCTGTTTTTTTCTTTAACTATTTCTTCCGCTCTCTTTACATACATTTCATATTCTGGATTTGCTTTGTCTATGTTCCAAACATCTAGAAGATTATCAATTGTTTCCATCTTTGCTCAACCTCTTTGTGTTCAACCTTTTATTTTGCTTCTATATACTACATTAGAACGTATCATATAAATAATTAACTACTAAAAACAAAAAAAGAATCAATCCAATCTCACGGCCTCAAACCCTTCCTCGTAAATCTCCATGTGTCCGCATTTTCTACATAACCACGAAGTAGGTATCCATCCGTTCTTCCCGTCAATCATTTTTCGAGAAGATTGTTTATACATATACAGCCCGCACTCAGGACACACTTTCTTTTGTTCGCTTCCCCATCTCCCGGACTGTGATTTTTCAGCAGGCATTTTCATCTGTTAAGCTCCTCCTCACATTCTTCACACGTTCTATATTCTCCGGTTTCAGTATGATACACGTAATATTCAGTTTCTTTCCCACAATTCCAGCAGGTTTTCTGATCTGGTTCTGGCATTACATACACATCCCTTGATACTCGCACCACTGGCACGAAAATGAAATTCTTTTCTCAAATTCTAATCTTTTTATACTGTCAAGCGCGTTCCTGATCATGTTCTCTTTTCTCTTGCTTGCTTTTTCACTTGTGATACATTCCGCTTCATATCGAAAACCATCTTTCAAAAACACAAATACAAACTTTTTCAATGGATATCCGTGTTTCTGTTTGAATAATTCATTAAGGATATAAGCCTGGATCTCGTAATCATTTTTATATTCTTCGTGAAAAGATCCACTTTTCCAATCTACTCCGATCCCCTCTAACCAGTGAACGTCAAACGTGCCTAAAAACGGTTGATCCATGATATACCCCTTGTATGTACCGGGATTATTTTTATCTGAATAATCAGTTTCAAATATTGGGTTATCGGGCATCTCAGATAGGAATTCCTGAGCGACAGTTAAGAGTTTCTGTTTTTCTGGATCATCCGATTGAAAATTACCTTTTGAGATGTCTTCGTGTACGTCCGATCCTTTTGTTAGAGATTCAGTTTTTTTTCCTTTTGCTTTGTATATATAGGCGAGTAAGAATTTATATCCGCATTTTCTTTTTGTTAAAATGTGAGAGGTTGAGTAACCCCTTGGGAGTGGAGGTTTCCCAAAAGCTTGAAGAGTTGCTTGTTTCATATCTCAATTCCCCATTTCTCTTTTCGTTTTTCCATCATTTTTAGATAATTTGAATATGCACTTGTTTTTGTGGGAGAGAACCCTAACCCCTTGCACCAGTAATCATTTTTCAAAAGCGTTTTTACAATCTTCCTCCAACTCGGAGCTTTACCCAATGATTCTAATTTATAATCTGCTTCGTCTGGTATTCCTTCGGGATATCCTCTCGTAGAATACCAGTGGATATATACCATAATCTTGTTTTTGTAGTGTTCAGATGTTTTATTAGGCATCGTATCAAGAAGCATTTTTGCAAAACTTTGCCATGTGTACCCCTCCGGAAGAGTTACCTTATTGTTACCTAAGATATTCCCCATTTCTTTAGAATATAAAGCTCCGGTATTAGCCCCTGCCACTCTGAGAACCATTCTTCTCCATGTCTCAGGCTCAATTACTTGATATAACCATAATCCTTTTCTCTGAGTATCTCCAAACGGCTCATCTATCCTCATTTGATGTATTGAAAGTCCGGCTCTATACATTCTGTCATAAAGTGTATTGTAAGGCTTCTTAAACTTTGAATAATAAGTCCATACATCCTCGGTCTTCCAATCATAAATTGGGTAAACGCTCCAACATTTATTATTATCATCAGTCGAAGTTGTAAACATCTTATCCTCAAAACAGAACTCTTTATTTTTTGCTACCGCTCTAAACCTGTTTAGAGACTCCTGTGTCCGTATCCCTACAAAATTACAACACATTTCACCTTCGGAATACCACTCTGAAAACTTTGGTGTAAACTCTTCAAAAGAAATATCATTATAATAAAATGGAAAAATTGATCCATCTTTAATAGACATTTCAGATTTCTGCCTTACCCAAATTTCTTCTTTTCCTTCTTCCCAGCAGGTCCATTCGGGTTCATACTGAGAACATCCATTCCATGTCTTGATAGGGATTGATATCCAATATGGTTCAATGTTATCTTTATATAGTTCAAAGATATCAGATATATGCTGGATAGTGAGATTAAATTGGCATTCCCAGTCGATAAACATTAATCCCACTTTCCGGTTCCTTTTCTTAGCTTCTTCGAGTACTATATGAGTTAGTACTGTACTATCTTTTCCCCCGGAGAATGAAATATAGATCTTATTGAATTTGTCAAACGCCCAAGACACTCTGGATCGTGTTTCGGTAAAAACATCTTGATCGAGATATTTTTTCATATTGTTTCGTCTCCCATGCTTTTATTGCTTCATCTGCCTTCTTATTCGCTTTATCCTGTTGATCTTTACTTAAAACGTGCCATGCTCTTCTCGTGATGTGTTCTGGACATCCAATCGCTAAACAACAAGCCGCGTGCCCAATCCATGCTTGACGGTTAATGTGAATGTCTGATAAATTGTGTTCACATGAGTTAGGCCAGGCATCTATAACTTTTAACATCCAGTTTCCATAAAGTTCATGATCGCCTGTGAATTCAATAGCTTCAAAGTAGTATTTTTCATCTTGTTCTCTTGACACATCTCTCCACATCCCAGCATGGAACTCTTCCCATTCATTGTATTGGTGATAAATCCTCTTCATTTATCGTTTCCTCGTATTCACAATTATCCTCTAATTCCCAAGCTGTACTAAATTCCCGATCTGCAAAGAGTTCTGCAAGTCCCCCTATTTGAGAGAGTCTCAGGACTTCATCTGGTTCCATACCTAGCTTTTTTGCAATCTTTGAATCAGACCAGTTCCTCTTTTTCAATTCGATAACGATATCAGACATAGCATCAATCTTATGTTTACCTCTTGCCCGGTTATGTCTTATCGTTGCTGCCATTCGGTCCCCCTTGTCTTCTCTATCCTCATTGATCCCTACAAGAGGGAGATATCCTTTCACACGTTCTCTAATATCAGAACACTCTTTACCCACCCGATGCCTGTGAAACCCATCGACTACCTCATATGTTCCATCGTGTTTCCATGAGACTATAGGCTGTGTATACCCATCTTCATCGATTGAAACTCTCAGAAGTTCCATTTCAGGAGGGGCCACCGAGTTAGGGTTATAATCATTTGCTGTGACTTCTTCAAATTTAACCCATTTTACATAGTCTACTGGTTCAGATACGAAAGGGCTTATTTCATGTAAAAGTGCCCGCGCTTCATTCAGGAAGTTTACTTTTTCTTCAAGAGAAAGTTTTGAAGCTTCAGATATAATTTCCTGTAAACAGTTAGCCAACCCTGCTTTCTTCCTAGGTTCAAACCCTTCAAACGTTACTTGTTTCATTTTTAAAACCTCTTTAACTCTAAGTATATACTACATTAGGACACATAGTATAAATAATTAACTGATAAACTTAAAACAAAAAAATTAAATCGGACTAACCCCGTCACACACAAGATGCAAATAAACAGCCATCAATCCGCCCAAAGAGCCCCATCCGAAAATCACATACAGAGGCACAAAAAGAACCGCCCATAACAAATAACTGTGCAGCCATCCGCGATGATTAAAGAGTTTGTCTATGATCCAACCGAGGAAGCCTAATCTCTTCCTTGATCTTGAATTAGTATCTAGATCAGGTGTAAAATAATAAGTAAATAAAAATACAAATGCAGCCCATACAAAAACATCATAAAGAGTGTGATTGACGGCTAAAAAAATAGAAGAAAAAAAGAGGAGGATTTTACCGGCTCTTTCGTGGTTTTTACCCTTCATCGCATCCTCTTTTAATACTTACGTCGGTATTTTTTACCACGTAGCTATCACCGTCAGCATAATAAATTATAGTTGGATGTTTTCTTCCAGGTACTGACTCATATCCAGGCCCAATACACATATCATCCTGATAGCCAAGTGCAATGTATGATATCTCCCTCCCTTTATCGCAATGCTTTACTATGCATATAGATCCATTACAATAGTATGCCCTCATCCCTTTTGTATGCGTTTCATTTATGAGATCATCGCTCATATCAACGCCTCTCATGATTCCTATTTCAGTATCTATTTGAGATATTTTAGTTTTGAGAGTTTCAATTTCGGATTCGATTGTTTTAAGTTTATCAGTGGTCGTGCTTAATTTTTCTAATGTTTGTTTTTTGAGTTTTATCAACTCGTTAAATTTTTGTTCTTCTGTCATGCTAAAACCTCAAAAACAAAAAAGCCCTTTCTGTATCGGTGTTGAACCCTTCGCCACTGCCTCAACTCCCTCTATAATCTCACATCCCTTTTTCTTATAGATGGTTTTTCTTTTCTTCCACGCACCTGTACAGAATCCTATATCATCCACAAAATCATAACAGACAGTGGAGTCTTTACCCTCTGCTGTCCTGCATATCCTCCCTATGGACTGCGTAACTACAGCAAAATCTTTCTTAGGCAATGCTAAATACAACCGGTTTAAATTCGGGATATCAAGTCCTTCTTTAGCTAGGTTATAACTTGCAAATAAAAACCTAGCTTTCCCTGTTTTCATATCTTCTATTGCCTGCTGTCTGTACTCTTTCTCTTTTTTTGAGGTCATTGTCCCGGTAATCATCCTAATTTCTGATGCCCGAACACCCTCTAAAACGAGAGCATCTAATATAGTCCTTAAATGCTGAATCCTGTCAGACATAATGAGATTGCTATTATCTCGATTCTCAGCTATCTTAGAGGCTATGAGTTTTGTTCTTTCCTCATTCATAGTAAGATAATTGACTAATTCCATGTAATCCAGCGTCCCGTCTGTATCCAGGCAACAATCTGATATTTTAACTCCGGTTTTAATTTCCTGAACAGTTACCTCAATTGTTTTATCTGCCACCGCTTCTTCAGGGACCACATAAGCAACATCTCCTAAAAGCGCAAATGTACTTTTTATCAGCCCGTCGCCTCTGTGAACTGTCGCGGATAATCCATATTTCCACTTTGCAGCGAGACGGTTAACAACTTTAGAAAACATCATTAAACTTGTTGGAGTACCTGCGCATCTGTGACACTCATCTACGATCACAACATCCCATACATACTTATACTGAGTAAGATCTAATTTAGAAAGTGTCTGAACTGTTGCAAACGTGATACCCTCTGAGATATCGACTTTTCCGGCTGTTATTGTCCCGATCAGTGATTTATCTTTTATGTAATCCGATGCTCTTTTTTTTGACTGATTAAGCAGGTCTGTAGTATGTGTTAACCAAAGCGTTTTTCTTTGCAAACTTGCAGCCATACTAATTCCTACCTGCGTCTTTCCTGAGCCACAAGGAGCCTGTAGAATCCCATAATTTGTAGTAAGCATAGATTTCATTGCCGTCTTTTGATACTCATAAAGAGGGACGTTACAATCATACTCTATGATGGGATTATCAGCTAAATCATAATTTATCTGAGTATCCGGTATGATTTTTAACAGTTCATTCATGCATCCGGCAGGCAGGTATATTTTATTTCCGTTTTTCCTGAATAGGTAAAGTTGAGCGGGTGTTTTTCCGATCCAAAGACCCAACCTCATTTTTTTATAATAATCCGGGTTAGAAATAACTAGATTATCCCCACAGAATTTAATTACATCAGTTGTAGGGTCAGTTATTATAATTTCATTACTGAGAGTGACATGCACAAAAATCACCTGCCCACTTTTCAAAAGTGTACCCGACTTCGTTTATCTGAGTATAATTTAACTGTTTGTACCCCAACTGTTTTAGTTTCATTAGCATCGGAAATGATATTACCCAAATTTCATTATTTATTTTTAGGGCAAACAAAGCGCATTTATTCCCTAGCTGAATCCATTTTGTCATTGCATATTCTTGATTATCTTCGATCCTTGATAACTTAAAAACTTTATTTTCGCAGTCTTTACAATCCACCAAAACCGGAATATTATTTTTACACAGGATGATATCTGCCGGCTGTCCATTTTTATTTACGTTCATCCGATGCGCCCAAAATCCGTAATTACCTGCAAGGACACGAAACTCATTTTCAAAATCATCACCCTCTTTTTTATTGCTCATTACTCAACCTCCAGACAACTCTTACAAACTCTCCTAACATATCCTTGCAGCCCCTCTAAAAACTGCTCTTTATACAGTTTGCACCATTTCCATTCCCCGCATCTATCACATTTTATAAATTCTTCGCCGCCTACTTCTTTTAATCCTTCGTAGTGGAGGACTCCAAAATCAGGAGCAGGAATCATTTTAAGAGCCTCCTGATGTGCTCCGGGATGTTTCCGACAACCGCTTCTATCATATCTGAATCATTATCATACAAATGTGCTGAAGCACTCACACAAATTAATTCTTCGAGGACTCCACCGGCAGGCTCTATAACTTCATCCACAAAACATCTGATTATAGCCCCAAAATTAGCAAAATTAGCGTTCCCATAGTCATGAGATCTGAACAGGACACGGAGAGACACTTTATTTCCTTCCGAAGTTCGAAGCTGAAACCAGTTAAAACACGGTGGGTCTTTTAGCATTAAATCCACCGGATTCCATATTACCCCAACTAACCTATTTGTTTGAATGTTATGCTCTATTGCATCAAATAATGCATTTGTTAAAGTAACAGTCTGGTCTACCGATTCAAAATCAATTACAGGATAATTGTGCAATCTTTCCCCGTATGTATAAGGTTGTTCGCCCTTATCGGGATTCTTCAGCATCTCAATATAAATCTTATTAGCAGCCTCGCCAAACTTCCATCCTTTAGGAAGCTTCCCTTCGTACAAATCATCAAGAGCCTTACCATATAACTGAACAACTGCAAAAACCTCTCTGGCGGTTTTAGGCTCGTCCTCACTGCCAAATACAAGAGGATTCCCGTCATAATAGATATCTCTCCACAACTTCTCATTGAGAACATCTATATTATCCGAGGAATAAGTTTTGACAATCGAGAGAGTCATAATAACCCCTGCCTTCTTGCCCTTGCCCGCACTTGAGTAACATACCCGTTGTTACTCTTTACAGCACTGCGTATCTCTTTCAGGCTCACGTTTTCATTAGACAGTCTAATTATTTCCTGCTCTTTTTCAGGCATTGACTGTACCCGTGAACGTTTTTGCAGATGGATTAAAAATCGTTCTCGCTCGGTTTCTGTGATCTCTAATGACATTTTTATTGCTCCGTTCTTTTTTTAAAAAAAAATCATTCAGGCAATTTCACTTTCTCATTTCCTAAACAAGCCGTACAATCTCCATTATGTCCACTTGTACAAACCGCCCTTCCTGGTATCCTACATATCCTAACAAAATCAGAGTATTCTCCGGATGGTCCAAAGAGTTTCAAGAGGTCAACGGGTTCAAATTCTACCGCTTTAAAATCAGCCACCCCACCCCAGCGACAGCCATCAGGTGTATCATGGTCAGGATGCCAGGGAAGCAAACACGGCGTAATACAGGATTCTTGGAAACACTTCCAAACTTTCATTTTTCCACACTCTCAAAAATCTCACAGTAACAAATCCCATTTATCAATAGATCATCTTCAACGTCTTCACATGGACACGGTGTATCTATTTTGCACAAACAATTCGGAACGCCGTTCGCACCTTCTATATTCATTGCATGAAGTTCGTCCTGCTTCTTATCAAAACACTGTTTGCAGTTCATTTCACTTGCTTTCTGCCTGAAATAGTTGAATAGTCCGGTTTCGGAATCAAATGCTGGCATATTACACCCTCCGCTTATCTTTCTCTATTTTATCATTGAGTGCTTTCTCTGGATCAATCCCGTATCTCTTGAAAATCATAATAACAGTATTGATAACATCCGCGCCCTCTTCTGCTACGTTTCCTCTTCCTTCCACTGCTTCATAAAATTCATATATTTCCTCATCGAACGCATCCATTTTATCCTGGATTGTTTCGTGTGAGAAACCGCGAATTACTTCGAGTTCTTCAACTTTGGTTGCAAGTTCAGAGAGATTCATTTATAATTCCTCCCCGTCTTCCCTGCTCTACTCTTTGCATTCTTCCATATAGCTGAATTCTGAGCCTCGCTGATCAATCCTAATCGAAGGAGACACCCACGCATAACACTCGCTTCTTTAGCGTGGAGAATGCCCTCTGGCGTGCCTCTGTAGATCTCCGCAGAACAGAGTTTAGATTCATAGATTGCAAGCTCCTGAGAGATTGTTTCTGAGGAGAGTTCCATGTTACATCGCCCTCTCAAATGGACATGTACTAATCCCACATATCTTTGATTTATTTTCCTCAATTTTACATTTTTTTCCTTCCTCTATTAAAAAATCACATATCAGAGGACGAATTAACCAAAAATCGTCTTGTTCTGCGGGCATATCAAACCGCCTCGTCATAACATTTTGTACAAAGCGCTTTCCCCTTAAACCCGTGTAGCTCCCCTTGGCATCCGCATACATCACATGGATAGTGACCCGCCTCGATAAACGCGTAGATCTCACGCCTGAGCGCATCTAGGCAGTCTCTTACAATCCCTTTTTCAAGTCCGTCGATGTTCGCGTTTCTCATCCACTTAACGCGCATCTCTATCCATTCACAGTAGAAATCTCCTGATGCATACGCGATCTGCTTAGCTTCGCGCGCGTTTTCAGCTATCACGGCGTGACCGTCCGGCTCGTTGAATTCTTGGACAAAATAAGCGCGCAACACTCAAACCGCCTCTTCATCAGAAAGATTCTTCTTTTTATCTTGTCCGTACCATTCTAAAGCTTCTTCTATGAGTGATTCCATCCACATGTTAATAGCTCCGTTCTTTTTTGTATAATTTATAACGCATACAATTTAGTTTGAGTCCACATCCCTCTTTTCTCAACTTTTTCGGCTTCGATAAGTCTCTCAATTGAGAATAATGTAATATCACACAGCATATCAAAATGATTCACTACATCAGGACTGCTAACGTTTCCGCTATTGTTTTTGATGTATTCATAGACATCATTGTCTATCATAGTATTTTTGTCCATCATTCTTTTTCCTCTTTCAATTCATCTCTTAATCTCTTAATCTCTACCTTCTGAGCTTCGTATTCCTCTAAAACCCGCGTGAGCGCATCGTTAAATGACTCTTCGTACTTCGGTTTCCCATGCTTTTTTATCTTATCGACATTGCTCTGGGATAACCTTTGTGTGGTGACATCTTTCTGTTTAGTCGGCTTTGCCATGGGTAGTAATTAGTTAACAACATATATATAGTTTATTGTGTGAACGTTGTTAACAAAGTTTATATACAATAAGTGCGTAGTAGTATTATACAAAAACGTAATCCTCACAAAAGAACGGAGCAAACGAAGAATGTACACAAGAGAACTCGCAAGAATCAAAGCAGTTCAGAAACGCTCTGAATATGCAAGACATGGAAGAAAGCCTACTTACACACCACTCTCATTCGAACAGTGGTTCTTAAAAGGAATCCGCAAACATGAAGCAGAAGGAGTAGAATTTGAATTTCTCCCCGGGCTTGTAAAAATCACATGGCCGGGGAAATCACCTGTACTCAGAACAGTTGAAGATTTTAACCGGGAGTATAATACTGAGTATCTGGCTCGTTTTGTCCCGATTTGTACATTACCTTTTGAAGAAAACGTGGGGATTGAAGCATGATCCCTACTAATCTTGTAGGTCGTCGCCTCGCTGAAAAGCGATTTCGGGCAAGCGATATAAAAAAGAAACTGAGGGTTAGGGTGTTTTAAAAATGTACGACAGAAACAAGGGCGTACAGAGTATCATAGATGCAGTGGAGCGCGGAGATCCAGGCGAAGCATTACCACTCGGTGGGATGTTCAATATAAAAACAGGAAGGATCACACATTCGGAGCAGTGCCATGTCTGTGATGGAGGCGACTGGTATTATATCACCCCATCCGAATACCCTGTTTACAAAAACGGGCTTTACGTGGGGTATTATTATGCAGGGTTCTTTAAGAAGGTGGTTTAAATGCCCTCCAAAAAACAAAAAATCACCTTCCCTATTCATCAAATCAGACTAATGTTCCTCACACAGAGAACAGGGAGATGCAAAACGAAGGTGAGAGCATGATTCCAGCAGCAAGAAGCTTCAAACAGCCTCAAACATTGGACGAGTGCGTTAGTCTCTCATGTAGAGAATGTGCTACAATGTGCGATATGCTGTTATTCCCTGCGTATGGGTGGGACTGCTTCAAAATGGAAAAAGCAAAAGAGTATAGAGTAAGTATTTCGTTGAAGGTGAGAGCGTGAGAATAGAACTCCCTGTAATAGCCTCTCTAATACTCCCTGTAGGCTCCTGCACTGAACTCTCGTGTGATCATTGTTCTATCATGTATGATACACTATTCAGCCCTGAATTGCCTTCCTGCTTAAGATTCTCAAAATCAGAGGTGTACCTCGGGATGGTGGTCATATGAGCAGAAGCATCAGAATAATGTGGTCACTCATAAAATCAGGAAACCTCTACATTGAAGAATTTTCAAAACGTCCACTTCTCCCGGAAGATCTTGAATACTCAACCGGGAATTATAGGCAAGCCACATCAAGAGATATGAAACATTTCGCAGATTCAAGAGCATGGTTTGAGATGTTAGCAAGCGGGAGAGCTTTCTTTGCAGGGAGAAATTAGAATGCACTGCCTTGAAATCCCTCTTAGAAAACAGTATCTTATTGATAGGAAAGATAAACTCCTTGAGAAGTTGGGTAATGAGCGAGACCCTATAAGATGCAGGGAGCTAAAACGACAGATCACGGATGTAGGCAGATTGATAAGAGAATATAATAGGAGAAATTAAAATGTTTAGAACTAAAAAAGAACCTCTAATATATTCAGATGAATTTAGAACAGCCGTATTAAAGGCATATCCTGAAAACGATAATATCAAAGCATTGCTTAAAGCAAATGAATATTTCTTAGGCAGATACCTCGACGACTGTTCTCAATGTCCAGCACCGTCTTTAGATCCGGAATTAATCATTGAAAAAATAGAATGTGGTGCGATAGATGAACTTCTTATTATCGCTAAACAAAATTTAGAATTGGTTAAGTTAGCTCAGTTAAAATCAGAAGTTTACCGCATGTGGGATAAAGAATGTTTCTTGGATTAATCGGAGAAATTAAAATGAAACTGAAATACGCAACAGAACACGATATTATAGCAGCCCTAGAAACTCAATTAATGACTCTCGACGAAACCGCAGAAGACATTGAATCAAGAAAACGGAGAATAGAAAACGAACTCCGTATGCAGATCGAAATCAAAGCAGAAGACAAGGCATCTGGACTCTCCAACGAGAAGAAGAGACAGATTGCCTATGAAGAGCTTGCAGATTGCAATGACGAGCTCCAGGGGCTTCTAGTGGGGTTGAGAAACATCAGGAGAGATCAAAAGAGAGTAGGTATTGAATTAAGGAACGAGGGAAGAGCTTTTCAGTTGTTAGTTTCTAAATAATTTGTTAATCATTTTTTTTGTAAAAAGTAGAACGGAGCTATAAAATATGAACAATATAGAAATATTCCAAAGTCTCGGATTCGCATATGAAAAAGGCAAAGTATCAAAAAAACTGTCTGAAAACTGCATCCTCCAAAAAGATGTAAACAGAACAGAATGGAGCGTTGATATCCTCTTAAAAACAGGAGGGGTAAACACAATCCCGGCAGACAGTGTAAAAGATGCGGAAATGGCCGAACTAATCAAAAAAGAAATAAAAGCTGCAGATGACGCTCTTAATCCTAGGATGGCAGACATCGAAGTGGTAGAAGCTGAATTAGTTACATTGCCGGTTCCATCGGGCTTAGGTGGAATCGTAAGGCCAGCAGTGAGCGCAAGCGAAGCTTTAGCAGCATGGCGCGAATTCCAAAACCTGAAAAACTGTATTCTGTCTAAATCTGATCTACAGAAGATTGGAGATAAAGATACGATTAAAAAATCAGGATGGCGCAAGTTTGCCACGTTCTACAATTTGACAGATAGGATCGTGGATGAAACAAAAGAGAACCTTCCTGGTGGCGGCTACCTGTGGAAAATTAAAGTGATCTGTAAAGCTCCAAATGGGAGAGAAACAGAAGGCGTGGGTATCTGTGCAAGCACTGAGCGGAAATTCTCACACCCTGAGCATGATATCTATGCGACTGCTCACACGCGCAGTAAGAATAGGGCAATATCTGATATGATTGCAGCCGGGGAAGTTTCAACAGAAGAGTTATTGGATGGGGGGTTTTAACATCCCTCTTGACATCCCTCTTTACTGGCACGCTTATTACAGTCGCCTCCCATTCGCGTCTTTCCGAGCAATGCAAACATTATTCCCGGAAACACGGGTAGACACATCAGACGGCCCTCTCTGCTTATACGACATCGAATATGTTAAGATGCCGCCGGATGTAGAGCCGGATTCATGGAAGATAACTTCTTAAACATTTATTTTCTTTCTTTTTTTAAAAAACGCAAACAGCAGAATTTTATTTTTATACTACTTTGTAAATCTACATTGAATGATATAAAAATAAGATACGGAAATAATATATACAAGAAAGGCATAAAGGTACATTGCTGATAGCGCAAATCAGCAAACGACACCTGTATATTATACATACGAGGGCGTTTGAGATACGGCCAGCGTGTGGGCGTTTGCTCCGTTCCGCCTGCTGGCCGGTTTCAACTACTGTTTTTAAGGAAGAAAAAGAGGTCTGTTTTTTCTCAGGTTTGGGTAGATTCTGAGTATAGTTTAGTATTATTTCATACTATTTTAAGTTTTTCTTTTGTCTATATAGAATAATTTTTTTATACTGTTTGTTGTAGCATTTTTATAATAACCAATCTTCTAAAATGGGTAAACTATATATACTATTATAACATAGTATAGTATAGTATAACATAAAGGATGTGTAGACAAATGGAAAAGCTAACAATTGGAAAACTAATGGAAGTTAAGAAGTTTGCTGAAAATCTTGGATTCAATGGGTATGTCCGCAGTACAGGAGAATATGCTTACTTTGAAATCGGATTGCCAAGTGCAAGAATAACTATTTATTATGAAGTTGCACCTATGGGGCAGAGGAGAAATATCTCTATTGGGTGGACTTCATGTGATGGTGGAAGCGTTAGCATTCCACAGGCAAATGATTTTATTAAATTTATGGGATATGCTGTTTCAATTGCCGAAAAGCTGAAGGAATGATCAATGAAACGAAAGAATGAAACTACCATAGGGCTATCATTTGCCCTTAAAACGGATTTACAAGAGCTTAGAATCGTAGAGGAAGAAACGTATGAGAGTGTTATCAGGAGATTGAAAAATGAAGCTGAGAAAGTCCCTGCGTTGGAAGCGAGAATAAGGGAATTAGAAAAGGTTGAATAAAAATGACTGCCACACAAAAAGAACTCCAACAAAAATTCGATGCCAACAAACTTAAAATAAGAAAACTCAACGATGAAATTCAAAAACTTGAAGATCAAAAGGCTGAATTGTGGGCTGAGAGATTGAAAATATATGCTGAAATGGAGGATGCTGGACTCGATATGTGTAATGGTGTCCTTTTTGATATGCTTAAGATGGAAGAAAAGAGCGAGGTTGAATAAAAATGGAGCTCGAAGAAGTAATCCAAAAAGAAGAATCATTTAAAAGAACTGAAAAACGCTTAGATGATGAATGGCATGCATACAGTCTAAAAATGGAGAAATATTTAGGCGAATATCAAGAATTTAAGCGGGCAATTGAAAAAGAAGGTTATGTATATGGAATTTCTGGATGGGGACGGAGCAAAACATGAAACTCTCCCTGCTCGGAATATCCGCGCCATGAACTTTATATAGAAGACTGGCTCGCAAAAGAAAAAGAAATTCTGAATAGACACAAACAAGAGATATGCATCTTAAAAGAATCTGCGAAAAGAATAGACAAAAAAGGGAATCCGAACCAGGGCGCATATTATATTAAATTTGTAAATGGAGTGCAGGAAGAGCATTGGATTCCTAAAGTTTATAGTAAAATAATTGAAAGAAAAGAAACTTCTATATTTACTTTTTAATTTTCTTGAAAAATAAGAACGGAGCCCGATAAGTAATGGAAACTAAAGTTAAAAATGCTATAAAATCGTTAGAAGCGTTTAAAGCCCAGCTTGAAACATATACAGTAGATCAAATAATTGCCTTAACTGAGGATCGGGGAGATTGTTTATTTTCCGATTATGTTTATGGAGGCGAGGATTATTCATACAGGCTTGTTCAAAGCATTGGATCAATTGAGAATGTTGCCAAGCTAATCGAATTTTTAAAAAATAAGAACGGAGCACGTTAAAATGAAACTACCAATCGTTTACCCGAAAGATGAATATCCAGCTCACTCAATGGATTTCTTACAATGGAAATATAACCAATCTGTAATTCCATCAACATCAGAAGTTGTAATTCTCGATGAAGAAGAGAAACATTTCCGAGTATTTATTACAGGCGTAAAGCTTGTTTTCAACATTCCGAAAAGTCAATGTGTGATTATTTAGAATGGACATCCACTTGAAGAATACGGATTTACTTTGTGAGGGAGCTTAAAAATGGAAACTCATAATCTAATATTTCTAAAAAAATCTCAAATATTCGCGTTCTCACTGTGTTCTCCGGTTGCATATATGGCAGGCTGGACATCACCACAGATAAAGGAGGCATTAGATACTATGAACTCTCATGACATCAAAGGAGATAAAGCAGGAACCACATTAAGATTTATGCTGGTTCGATTATTGCAGCCTCCGGAGTGCTTAGAGCCAATTCTCAAAAAGTATGATCTGTCATATGAGGACGTGGACCCTGGACAGAATGATTTTCTCGGAATACTTGAGAATCTGAGAGTGCTATCTTCTGAGGAGATTTCTCGTATCTTTGGAGATCGAGCAGGGATTGATATTTTAGAAGTCTTGCATAGAAAATAAGTTTCTTTTTTCCTTCTTTTTTTCTATTTAAAATCGTTATCAGTAGCCACTATTAAAAAGTGCCTATGTGTTTCTAATATTTTTTACCCACTTAACCTCTATATGGCACATCATAACAAGCACATTCCTATATGATATGTAATAGTTGGGTTTACTAACACATAGGCAAAAATCAGCAATCCACTGAGAATCGGTTGTCCATATTAATTAATACCTATTTATTAATTAAGTGTGAAATATTTAGTATTACGTTTATGCAAAAATGTATGCAATTACCAAAGATTAGCGCTTGTATGTTGTATAATAAAATATAATAAATATACTCAATTATACACAAAGTATAAGTAGGTATAACGCTATATAATGGTTATGCTAAAAACAACAATATCCATTGAGATGGTGACTAAAGACAGATTGAAGAACATAGGAAAGAAAGGAGAAACTTACGATGAGATAATTAACCGACTCGTGGATGAGCACAGTAGGAAATCCGAGGCAGATTAATTTGACCTGTGAAACAGATGCTCTTTGGCGTCAAATAGATTTGATTAGGGCGGATGTGCCTAGAACATCAGTTGAAAGAATAAGATATGTAAAAAATGTTTACAAATGCTATGAAATAATAGATGTTCTTTATTATAAAGAACATGAGTACCTCCACCCACTGTTAGTGGAACGTTTAGATAAATATCAACATTTGATTATAGGTGATCAGTATTTACAGAATATCTCAAAAAAGAATTGCGATGTCGTAAAAGAACTTTATGGCAATAAATGTGCGGTGTGTGATTTTCCAGTCACCAATCTTCTAGAAGTTCATCATATAATTCCTAAAAATACATGTGGTAAAAATGACATTGAAAATTTAATTGCTTTATGCCCTACATGCCATGTTATTTTTCATGACGTGGAACAAAAAAGATGCATTAAAACAGAGTTAAAAAAATACCTAATTGGGAATAATTTGTTAACTAAGGTTGTAGAATACACTAAACATTTAGTTGATGAAGCTCAGCCTAACGATACCGTGTTTAGCCCAAATGTTTGTATCGGTGAATGCTGTGTGTAAGTTTTACTGATTATGAACTCAGGGATATCAAACAACGTTTAAAAGAGTGGGGCGTACTTAAAAATTAAGTTTTAGGTTTATTCCAATAAGGACTTTTACACTTTGGGCATACAATAGGATGCATGGAAACAAGTGACTGATGGAATACAGTGTGAAATATAAAGGGAATCTTAAAAAGTTGAATGGAAACCCGCGAAAGGCGGGCGTGAAGGTACAAGAGAATGGAGATTGAAAGGGGCGTGAAAAGATGGACTTAGAAAAGTATTATATAAAGAATAAAAAAGCATTTGTTGAATGTATTAAACATTTTGAAGACCCTTACTTGAAAGAAGGATCAGAGCAAAACGATATGGACACACTCAATGCGTGGTTTATAATTCTTGATAGAAAAAAAATATCGATAAGCATGACGCTCCCGGGCTGTAGACTTTCATTTTCGACGGTTAGCTCTACTCAATTTGGTCAAAAAGATCTAGATGCATATTATGATAGAGAAGAAAAGTTGAGATCGAAATACACAAGGTGGTTGAATGAAGCTTTAGAACTCAGACGGTGATTAAATGTCCATCGATACGATAAATATACAAATATCTGAAATTGATTCTAAATTAAAAAAACTTAAAATGCAAATTGAAGAACTCGAAGACGAGAGAGACAGGTTATCAATTGAAAAATATTATATTCGACATCCTGACGAGAAGGTACAAAAGAATGGAGGAAATTAAAATGAAACTACAAATGAAGAATCTAACTCAATACAGTGTAGGAAAGGTATTTGAGATAATTAATGAAGGTAATGTCAAGCACTTAGAAAGTTTTGAGATGTGGAAACACGACAACGATAGTTTATATCAATGTGATATCGAATCTGAAAACAAAGCATTGATTAATAAAATTATAAAAGAAGTCGATGAGATTTCAAAGTGATGCAAAGGAACCGAAGAATGGAAATTAAAAGAGAAGGTGACTTAAATAACTGATCTCCCAGAAGAAAAACTTAAATTCTGTCAACTCTTGCGATACTGCGAGAAGATTGATAAATTGGAGAAACGAAAGGAGAGTGAGAACAATGTTTTTTGATTTCAATAAACATTACAATGAAAAGAGTTCTGAATATTTATTAAAAATATGGGATATAAACAGTGATGAAATTATAAAGCAGAGAGTAGATAGATTGGATAAATTAATTGCAATCACCACCAATGAATTAAAAAATGTAGAGTGGTGGAAGCACGACTGGCATGTAAATTACACATCTGTTTCAAATGAATTAGAGATGTTTAAACATGATAGAGATAGATGGGTTTTATTTAAAGATCATGTTTCAAATGTATTAAAATCAAGAGGTTTTATCTTAAATAAAGATGGGAAAACGTGGGAGATCGGAACTGCTTTTTTAAGGATGGAATAATACCGTTTCTGGAAGGAGAGTAATTACCAAATCTTCCACCATCTTCTTTTATCTTCCAACAATAATATCTTATCCTCTCGCATTTTTTCCATCTGAGATATCAAAGTCTGAACCTGCGTAACATGCGCTTTTGATATCTCATTCTGTTCTCGGATTATTTCTCTAAATTTCTCAGTTTCAGATAGCCGAGCCTCTAATCCAATAATCTTCTTTTCATATTCTAAAATCTTCTCGCGGTAAGATTCGATCTTCCCTCTGTCCTCTGAATAGTAATATTTCAGGGCTTCCGTCACTGCTTCCGTTTGTGTAAGATGGCTATCTTCTATTTGTCGGATGATTTGCATATCTAATAAGACTGAAATCTTCTTTTTGTCTTCTTGCATATTTAGTAATTTGAACAAATATTATTTAAGTTGCTCAGTTTAGTATGATTCAATTGCACACTTAATACAGTATGTAGTAAACTATATATAGTATGCAAGTGTATAGTATATTGTGCAAAGAGCACAGGACTGATACGAATGATCGAGTTTAAAACTAACAACGGGCTAAAAATTGAATCAACTCTCTCGATAGATGAACTATGGGAAAACACTAACAAAGCATTGGGATACACAGAAGGGACAGATGCATCCCATCTCATAGGTGCAGATTATCTTTCTTGGAATGGTAACAAGATGCTCTACCACGAAATGAAACTTATAAAAATAAGAGACATCACGGAAAGCTCAGAATCACTCAAAAAAGTACCAGTCTATAAAGATCAAACAACTCAGGCTCCACCCGTAGATGTTAGCTGCATTGAAAATGGGAAATACCGGCTTTTCAATGGGCATAGGAGATATGCATCTGCAAAAGCAAGAAAGGAAAAAGAAATCTTTGCTGAAATAATCCACATAGTAACTATTGTAAGGAATTGATATGGAAACACGAATTCATTACAAGGGCAGAGGTAAACACGGTGAAGATTCAAACCGCCCAACATGCCCATATTGTGAAGCGGACTTAAAACGCTCGTATGAAACCGCGCAGGATTGGAAAAAGGGGAAAGTGCCTTATGGATGGCATTGCAGAAAATGCAAATATCAAACATGGGATGAATAGAGAATAAAAGAGGAAATAAAATGTTAGATCTCCAAGAATTTCTTAACAGGGAAATCTGCTGCAATTGTGATCACTGGAAACGGAGAGGCGCACAATCAGGAGAATGTGAAAATAGTGAATCTGAACATTTTGAGGACATTCGATATCTGGATCATTCTTGCGAGCACGGATTTAAAAATAAATGGTAAAAAGAATAAATTACCAAAATTTCCACCATTTTTTTCTTATCTTCCAATAATATTATTTAAGTTACTCAGTTTATCCTATCTGATTTTTCTTACAAGTTTTTGCTACTGTCGATACTTGACCAATATAATCATATATTGATTTTTTAACCTTGCCTAGATCTAAATACGTTTTAAAAGAATTCCTATCAATCTCATGATTAACCCTGTAAACGGTAAAATTGCCATCAACTGATGCGCCGTTCAATTCTTCGGATGGAATCTTACAATATACTAAATCTCCTATTTCAGCTTCGGGAGTTCCTATAAGCTCAACCTGCCCGGAAACTTCAGGAGTTTTCCACTCTGAAAGCTGTCCTGCTGCAATTGCAGCCGCGAGACTGTTAGACTGAATCCATGTCTGAGTATCCACCTCTGTACGTTTTCCATATAGGGAGATCAGCGCCGCGTCTGACGCATACCCTGTGTATTGACTGCCCCCTTCAGGAGTATCACCATAGATTCTATATGCCGTTCTTACACCCTTCCCGGCAACCTCAAAATCAGCACTGAGCATCCGGGATGTTCCCTCTATTACTTTATACTGTTCGCTTGCAGTTTGTGACATCTCCCGCCACTGAATATATCGAGTACTGAGATTCCCGCTTGAATACGTGGGAACCACTTTGACGGCCCAATTGTAGCCAGATACTGCTTCCATGTCTGAGAATAGATCTCTCATGTATGTTTGATTAGCTGTCGAATCGTATGTTGGGAACGATGTCCCGGTATCCGCATAAGAAGCAGAATATGACAGTCTGGACAAATACTTTGAAAAGTAAGACAGCACGCTCCTTGCATCCGTCGCAGTCGCAAAAGAATAGTCCTCTTCGATGACTGCGGTTTCTGCTTCTACCTCGTGTCCCTGGCAGAACAATGTAACATTATTAGAATTCCCAAATTGAGAGGACATATCCATTATTCGCCCTTCAAAGATATCCTGCCATACTGTCTTCTGATACGGGTTATATTTGATTGAAACCTGTAACCTGACAATATCGTCAAAGCGGACTTGCCCGATATACCCTGATGTTCCGGCCTGTGTATTTGAAACAATTTCGATATCCGCGTATGATACTGAAAACGGATATGTCTGCTGAGTTGATGCTCTTATAACAGGAGGATAATATTTCTCGTGTGTCGTGGGCTTCTCGATTACAAGCCGAGTATTCACAATTCGATACATGGTTACACCAGGATATTTTTGTCTCTATAATCGAGAGTGATTACTGCACTTGATTGACCATCTACAAGAGCTGCAAAGGTGTTCACAACTCCTTTATATATCTTAGGTCGTTCTGCATCAATCGTTACCAAATCAGCATATAGGAATATCGAATTGATACTCAGGAAGTTTGGATTATCAGATGTTATCTTCAGGTGGAACTTCGTTTTTCCGTTTAGATCAAGAGTTGCAGTTTCGAGTAGTCTATATGCCTGCGCTGTATCTATTACTTCCGTAGAGTTTCCCATGATCGGAACCCAGGAACCAGGAGACCCGTCCACATCTTCTGCGATATAAATCTGTGGTGCTCCGTTTATCACACTCAGGACCACAAAAGGAACTCCGGAAATTGGGAATTTAACATCAAACCGGTATGTTAGGAATCCAGCAGCCGTGAACAAGAGATATTTTATATCGCCGTCATAGTCTATGTACCCTGAATCCGAAACAACAGATAAGAAAGAATCATCACTGAGTGGATCGGAATATTTAAAAAACCCTGATTCGTCTGCGTTTATTCTCAGAGAACAGAGCGGTTTCAGTTCATTGCAACATTCCATTACTTTTAATGTATCCATTGTGTTATAGAGAGAGATTGCTCCGCTCGTGACTGATTTCACAATCTGAGTTGCAACATAACCTAGATTAGTTGCATATGCTCGATAGGTCGCGTTGTTTGTTCTGAGATAGTATTTGATCGTGATTGCTTCATTCTGAGCGGTCTGCAATGTATACGGCAATACATACCTTTTTTGTAGATATGTAGTCGATTGTGTACCATATTCAGCGATTGGAGTTTCGCTACCCCCAAATAGGCTGGTAGCCTGAATTGAAATCATGATATACCCAAAAGCGGAAGCATTCGAGACTCTCAGTTGTGCGCTGAGTTCGTCAATCCGGTAAGCTGCATTTGAGATTGCCGGAAGCGTTATGGTTTTTTGCAGACTGTAAGCCGTTGTAGCAGTCGACCACGTGTTTATATCATCCACATAGGAAATCTTCTGCCCTTCTATTTCCGTTGAGCTTCCCGCAGATAATCCTCTAATTTCCACGTCCGGGACAACGTCAACTTTTCCGAGGGTTACAATATCACTGCCCGTTGTTCCTAGTTCAAAGTCGGAAGCTCTACACAAGAGAACATCGTCACAGTAGACCGTACCGCCTGCGTTAAGCGTATCAGTAGCGTGTATTCTCAAATGAGCATCAGTAGGCGCGACATCAAATTTTATAGTAGAATAATTATTTGAATAATCGCCGTCAACATCCCAGACTAACTGTTTGATTATCGAGTTTCCTGCAAAGACATCAACTGCCAGCTTTCCATGTGTGAGTCCTTCGGCTGCACCCCACGCAGAAAGAACATATGAAACTCCTGCCTCAAACGAGACATACTGTTTGATTTGGCCTCTGTCTTCGGTTGCTCCATCCCCTGTGATGGTCAGAGAATAAACGCCATCATGCGCGATTGAATCACTTCTCGTTTGTCCTGGTGAAACATACGTCCAGTTTGCCGGGGCTACGTCCTGGATTGTCCCATAATCGGAAGCTGACATTATAGCCCCTGCTGAGCCGACGGATACGAATTCGTTGAGATACAAAGAATAACAAATCGACTGCCAAGCGGAATCAGGCGCACCTGAGCCAATAAGCCATGTCACTGCATCAATCGAGTACATGAACCTGTTACCTGTTCCACTTTCCGCGACAGCTACCAGGAGCCCGAGTTCGGGAGCCGCAGTAATGCCCCTCCATTTGTTGTATGAGTATGAAACGGAACCATCTGACGTACTTGTGACTGTAACCTTGTATCCAAGGAGCGTAGCATAGGCTCTATAATTTGTATCACTCGTTTTCATGTAGTATTTTAGAGTCACTATTTCATCTGTAGCGGATTCTATTGCTACGTCGAGTGATTTTTGAATATACGTGGTAGTATTATTAGCCCATTCTGCAACTGTTGTTTCGACCCCTGAATAGAGTGAGGCCGCCTGAATAGTTACTTTTAGATATCCCGTTTTCCCCGCAAGTGCGGTTCTGAGCTGGCAGGAAACCTGATCTAATCTGTAGATATTACCATCCGTCAATGCAGGGAGTTCTACGGTAAGCTCGAGACTCGTAGCCGCTGAACTGTATGCAGTAGCAGCCGAACTATACACAATTCCTGTGTCAGTCGTGTATGTAGTCGTTTCAATGTCTCCACCTCCGGGTGTGACAGTCGAGCCCCCTATAGGAGTGGTTTGATAAGTCCATGTTTCACCGTCTGGGGAGGTCATTACCTGATTTATATCCTCTGTGTCTGAAACTGCAACGAATAGCCCTATATTTTCAAACCATGTAATATCTATCCACGTTCTGTTACCAGGAGCAGTAGGGGTTGCGGCAATAGTCCATGTCTCGCCGTAGTCATCAGAGTACATAGCACGATACCCTGATGTGCCATTGTAGGCGAGTGCTACAACTCTTTTTAGGCTGTCAGAATAACACACAGTGCGCCAGAGATTAACTTCATCTGCGGATGCTACCGCTGTCCATGTTTCCCCGCCGTCATCTGAGTACATGACTCTGTCAGAGCCTGAATAAGCAACCGCGACATAACGATAAATTCCTTCATCATCATCTCGGATGTAACAAACTGAGCCCCAATTATTATCCGGGATAGAAGTTCGCTCAATCCATGTTTCACCATCTACCGAGGTTGCAATACGGTTCCCTGTTCCCGTTATTGAGGTTGCCACCCATCTACCAGGAAGAATATTTTCAGGGTCTACGGGGTCTATTCCGGTGGTTGATCCCCACGCAAGCCCGCGCCAACTGTTACCGGAATTTGCGGGTAAAGAACTCGGAATACTCCACGAGTCACCATCGGAAGAGATCTGGATAGATGCATCACCGACCGCGCAAAACTGCCTTAATTCTCTCGCCCATTTCACATTTTTAAGGGCTGTTTCTGCAGCTGCCGTTTCCGTTTCCCATGTTAGAGTCCCGGAAGTATGCCAATTTTCAAAAGATGCATTTTTAATGAGATTCCCGGCATACGTATCATCGGAAGTCCACTGAGTAGAACCATAAACTGTCCTGCTGCGTACTCTTTTTGTTGTACTTTCCATGTATGGTTTATCCATTGTGAACAAAATAGAGTACGGGTGAGCGTTTTCAGGGATAACAGATTGCAGTCTCAATTTTGATGAGTGATTGGTAGTTGTCCCTCTCACTTGATAGCCTACGTAGGGTCCACCTAATTCTAGTTTTGATCTACCGCGAGAATTATCGTAAAAAGCAGCGATAACCTCATAGAGATCATCTAAAGAAAACGAATAACAATCGAAAACAAGTTCTGCGCCCTCAAAATCAAAGTCGGTTAGTGACCACCCCGGCACACCGGGGGCTTTATCCTGTCCAACGGATCGAGAGACATCAATATCCTTTTCCTGCCAATAAAACGGGACCCCGTTTATATAGCCTAATTTTGGCTGTCCCTCTATGTAATAATCAGTCAACTCTTCTTGAATTATCCGAATCGGGGGAATGTATCTTTCAGGTGTGTACTGATCGTCAGGGCTACCAGGTTTATCTCCATTTGGAGTGGTTGATTCAAATCTGGGTGTTATTTGATAATAATCACCTGAGACATTATTCAAATTATAATTGTTTTCGGCAACTACCGAAAGCGCAGAGGGAACCATGTTAAGAGCGCCGTAGCCAGTCACCCCTAACATATATGCAGGGTTCGTGGCAAGTGTCGCTTTCGTCCCTGTGATATTATTATGTGTGAAATATATTTTATTCCCGGTTGAAACGGCATTATAAACTAAGAGTCCGGCACCGTAATTATTCTGAATTGTGTTATATTCAACGTTGAGCCCTTCACCCCATGCCCAGACTGATATCCCTGCTATATATTTCGCCCATGTACAGGAGCCTGAATCCTCAATGACATTGTTATAAACATTAACAGTTTGAGGGGTTGAGCCTGCTGTGCCAAGTGCATCCATCATGCAGATACCTGTTAGCCCTCCTGCAATGTTATTATCAAAAATGGATATCTCCTGAGTTAGGCGAGTGCGGCCAGATGAGGCGGGCTGGTTTCCGATCTGGATTGCATTTGATCCATGCTTCGGGAACGAGGTCGTACCTACCCAATCGGTGAGATCGTTATTATGAATTGAAATGTTTTGTGAATTATCTGTCCTGATGCCTGCATTAACGATATGCTGGATAGCATTGTTCCAGACTTCCCCGCCGACGACCTCTGTAAAATATATTGATGAATGACCAAGATTATACATCGAGCAATTGCTAACTTTGATATTATTCCCGTATGTGATTCGTGGACCGTCGCCTAGAGAATCATGCAGCGTGAGATCATGGAGGTTAATATTCTCAACAAAATTTGAGGAACTTCCCTGGATGTGGATGCAGTTATAATATCCGTTGCCCCAAACTCGCTCAGGGCTACCAGTACCTGCATGAATAAGGTTAGCTGCATTTGCGTCAATTTCAAAGCCATAAATTTCTAAATTTCGTGTAGCTGTTCCAATCCCGCCCCTCTGCCCGATAACAGGTTTCATGGTTTCCCACATTAGAGAGTTGTTTAATTTTAATTTTGCAGTGGAATCGCCCATGAAAACACAGTCTGAACCCGCTAGAATTGAGTCCTGGATATCGTATGTTAGCGGGCCCTTCAGATATACGGTATCTCCTGTACCTGCGACGGCTGACAGTGCAGAATTAATTTCAACGTGATCATTTGTTCCGTCGACCGTGTAATCTGTGCCGGACGAACCGACCGTGTAGACTGTCATTATACAACCGCCTTCGTTTTTGTATTTGATGTGTTTGACCCGTTATTATTTACAGTGTTAATTTTTACATTGTTGTTATAGACCGTGGTATTAGCTGCTCTCGTTGCCGTTTCACTCGCTGTTTTTTGGGATGCTTGTGTAACTGAACTTACTACTTTTACGTTCCCCTCGCCTGTCCCTTTCCCACCACTCGATGTCACTCCCAAATCGGCCGTGAGATTCCATTTGCCTGCAAGTGCGGCTATATTTCCAGCCATTTCCTGAGTTGTTTTTAATGCCGCACCTATCCGAGTATTTGCCAGCGTTGCAGCATCAATAAATTTATAAGCCTGTGACGTAGCTGCGATCTCAGCATTTGTTATTCCGTTCCAACCGGCAATAGTCGCTGACATCGGCTGATTTCCTGCATTCTGCAAGAGAGATATCATCTGCTCGGTTGTGAGATTTACTACTTTCCCGGTACTGTCTACGAGTGCTAATTGCCCGATTGTTCCACCCTGGCTGACGTTTCCAGACTGTTCTAAATAAGATTCAAGTTCTTTGATTGTAAGTGCTGTAGTTTTTCCATTCTCATCGACTAACGAGATTTGAGAATTGGTACCGTCCATTCTCACGTTTCCGGCATCTGATATTATGTACTTTAGTTCTTTCCCGGTACTCCCTGCGTTTTGCATCGCGGAATCAACAGATTCAATTTCTGAAATTGTCCCGCTCATGGGCACGTCGCCCATATCTGTTAAGAGTTCGGTGTTTTCTGTTACTTCAGGTGATAGACTCCCAAGTAGTTTTTCTACAGACGTGATTTCGTCCTTTGTCCCTGACATATCAACATCAGAGTACAAATCGAACGATTCTGAGGTTTTTTTGTTTTCCTCGCGGATTCCATCGGCGCGTTCGTGAACAATTTCTCCTGCTTCACCAAATGCTGATTTTATTGTATTATACCATTCAGTGACTTTTTCAATTGCTTCGGTGGGAATAATATCAGATACTGCCTCTCGAATCCATTCTGTATTTTCAACAATGATTTCCTTAAGTTTCACAATCGCTTTGGAAATCACATCCGCGAAGATAACAAAGGCATCTTTGGCAAACTGCCAAGCCCCGCTTACGAGTCCGGTTTTTTCTTCAAGGATGTAGAGGGCTGCAACTACGGCAAGGATTACAGGAACTATCCCACCTGAGAGAATTGCAACAACTGCGCCGAATGCACCGCTTAACATCACAAGTCCACCGGAGACACCTGCAACAATCGTAGGGAGAACAGCGAGACCGAGTATAACAGGGCCGATAGCCGCGAGTAATAAACCTATTATTATAATAGCATCCTGAATATGCGGGTTGAGATCTGAAAACGCGGTTGCAGCTTTCTTGATCCATATAACAATGGGTTCGAGCATTATCGAGAGCCTATTTCCCATCGAAAGTGAGAATGCTTCGAGCGCGGAACTCATCATTCGGAGTGCCCCACCGAATCCTGCGTCCATTGTATCGGAAGCATGTTGAGCGTAACCGTCAACGTTTTGAAGTTCGATTGAGTACTCGCCTAGTTTATCAATACCCTGTGAAAGTAGAGCCTGTAATCCGGGTCCTGCTCTTTGTCCAAAAACCGTGAACATCTCAGCATCCGACATCCCGGATTCTTTCAGGGTTTTGAAAATGACATCTAAGCTGTGTACTTTTGGGTTCAGATCTTCAAGGGTGAGACCATATTTTGTGAATACATCCATGCTCGCTTTCGTGGGTGCAACTAGCTCCTGCAAGATACCTCTAAGGGTAGTACCTGCCATACTCGCCTGAATACCTGCATTACCGAGCAAACCCATTGCTGCGGCTGTCATTTCCATAGACAAACCGAATGTATGAGCAACAGGGCCCGCATAGGTCATGGCCTCCCCAAGCTGCTGAACATTTGTATTTGTGGAATGAGCAACTTTCGCGAGAACATCGGCAGCGTGTCCTGCTTCTTCTGCTTCCATCCCGAAAATTGTCATTACATTGGACATGATATCGGCAGCCGAACCGAGATCGAGAACGCCGGCACGAGCGAGCGCGAGCGTAGCAGGGAGAGCCCCGATAATATCTTCTGTTTTAAATCCTGCCATACCGAGATAGTTCATTGCCTCGGCGGCCTCGGAAGCCTTGAACGAAGTAGTTTCGCCCATCTCCCGAGCTAACGCGGTAAGAGCCTGAAACTGTGGGCCGGTTGCACCTGTAACCGCCTGGACCTGCCTCATTGCATCATCAAAAGAAGCAAACGTTTTTGTGGCAGTTGTACCAAAAGCAAGAAGCGGAGCTGTAACGCCGAGAGACAGTGCAGCACCTAAGTACTTAGTCTCTGCTGGCATCGCTTTTAATTTTGCCATCGGTCCATCTAACGAAGTAGCAAGGGATGTACCAACTTTTTTCATCTGGGTTTCCATGCTCTTCATCGAGGCAGAAGCAGAGGCTATAGTAGAACCCATTTTATTATTTAAAGTTAAATCTGCCGATATAGTACCTAGAAACCCACCTGTCATATTAGATCACCGTTTTTAACTCATTTAGGCTACCCTCTTGATGCAAAAAACAGGTAGAAACGTATATCATGTTACTTTTCCACCTGCTGCGATGGTAGCATTTCTTATCATTAGCTCAATGTCTTCAACTGAGTGAGGTACACGTTTCTTATCCTCTAGAAGAAAGTCTTTCATCTCGAACGGTTTCTTATTCTGTTTTTGAACACCGTTCGCGTTGTAGATTATAGCACAAAGCCGAGCGTTTAGAGATAATTTTAGATCAGATTCTTCCTTCCGGTTTTCAACTGCTGCTTCAATCATAATGTTAGTTTCTGCGGGAGTGTAAGCCCAAAAATCTAGAGGGTTAACCCCGCATAACTTATACAATGTCTTTTGAGTGTTGGTTATTAACTCTCCGAAGGTAAAGGGGATTCTTCTTCTCCATTGTCTTTTTCGAGATTCTGAGTTATGATGTTGGCTTCAGATAGTGCCCTGGTCATAACATCTACTAAACTTTTGAAAGTGTTCTCTCCAAGATACTCGTCGAGAATCTTAGGAACGTCTTCTTTTTTCAGGAGTGGCTTATCATGGATCAGTCCCGCCCAGATCACAAGGCGAACTGTTTTTAGAGTTGGTCGAGCTACAATCTTATCAAATTCTACGAATGTAGGATTTCCCAGTGCTTCCATCATTGCTTCTATTCCTGACCATCCGTACCTGAGAGAGTAATCTCCAAAAAAAGGAATTGATATTAGAGGCATTTTTCAACACCTCATGCAGCTCTACATAGGAGCAATTTATAGACACCTGGAGCTTTCCCGGTTTCCTGTACGGTTACAGTACTTTCGACTATCGCACCTGCTGTAAGAGCGATAGATGCGGATTCAGCACCACTCGCAACCGTTACGCCGTCAACCTGGATAACTCCGGCTGTAGCAGTTGGAGTAATCTTAGTTGTTGCTGTCCCGTTGGCAAAATTGATAACATAAGTTCCCTCTGTGCCTGCTGCTGTCGGGAATACAGACGTCGAATTTGCAGCCGAGAAGAAAGGAGTTGTCAAAACGCTAAGAGTCGAGGAAAATGTAGGCTGACCTGTGATTTTTACCTTGGATGTGAACACAAGTAGCTGGCCTTCCACGTAGGTATCAAATGTTTTCACAGTTCCATAGAAAGACGAGTAAGACCCGGATGGAAAATCCGTTCTAAAAAGACACGTTGAGCCTGCTGCTGCGGCTGCTGCAAGATCAATCTGTCCCTGATTGGATGGGACAGCGTGCCCTTTAATTTCAGTCTCTCCACCGTCTTTTCTGCCGGCTTTGTATTCTTTCCAGTCGCCTGAATCCTGGTTTGTAACTTCAATGTCTTCCGTTGTTGTTTGCGGTTTTGGGATACCATCGTCAAGAATTTCCGCGATTGCAACGCCGTTGATTTTTACGGTTACGCCTCTGGCTACGGTTGCTTCACTGTTCACGTATGTCATGTTTTTTGCTCCGTTCTATTTTTACTGTATTAACAATGAGAAATTAATTGAAAAGATAAAATAATTCTGAGTTTTTGAGACAAATCCCGGTGACCCTTGCGCTTGGATCATCAGGAAATGAGTAGAGCCGATGGTTCTATTTGAAACATCTCTCAAAAGTTTGTATATTGCAGTAGCTTTTGATAGTGCTGCCGCGCTGCTTGTGTTTCTCACTATGATGCTCAGATTTGGAGAGTATGGGTTTACCTCGCCTGATACAATTTTGTTATATTCAAATCCGGGAAACGGTGTTAGAGTAATATCATTTGTAGCATTTGAGGCTAAACCGTGAAAATGGATATCAGTATTTACCGTTCCGATTCCGGCGGTCTGGAGATATGTTCCAAGATCTGAGAGATAAGTTTCAATTGTCACATGCTCACCCGCGAGGCTATTCTCTGTAAGAAAGTTGATGAAGCCTTGTTAAATGGAATTGAAAGATATTTCCATGATCCATGAGTATGATGATACGGGATCTCATGAACATAGATAGCATAAGGTGTTGAGTATGACAGCCTCGCATGAAATTCTGTGAGAGTATTCTTAACGACTTCTACTTTGCCAGATTCTTTTAGTTCTCCTGTATCTACAGGACAGTGCTTTTCTTTTGATTCCTGCATTACTTCGTCTGCTGTTTCCTTCGCTGCTGCTCTTGCGTCTTTATCAATTCGGTTTGCAGTCATGACAAGATTAGCAATACAGGTTGCAGCCGTCATAAATCAGCCCTCGCTTCCGGTTTTCCAAGAATAACCCTGACATACTCTTCTTTTTTTCTCGACGGTCTCTCAATTCTCTGTATCGAGGATATAGCCGGCTTCGTCCCGTCGGCTAGTGTTATTCGGTCCTCAGAGGAAATAGAAGTCCCTGGAGGAAAAGCGATCCATGCTGAAACTATTGTATTATCACCTTCGGCAGTGACTTCCACCAGTTCTGTATATTTGCACTTCTGGGAGCGAGACGTCCCGTAAGAAACTTCGTGAGCTGCATTTTTTGAGGAAAATGGTTCCACCGTCACTGTATCAGGAAATTTCATTATACACCCTCGTACTCGTCGGAATACCCATGCATAATCTCAGGAACATATGAATCAGTTCTCCGTACTCCGTCTATATCAGCTACCGCAGATAAATCAGATATTTCTGCATGCTCAGAGTCATACTCTGAAAGAGCTGCGTAAACTCTATCAAGCCATGCCGAGGAAGTCCGAACCTGGGACTTCCAAGAAGAATTTTTCACAGACTCAGAGATGATTGTACCTTTGCCGTGTCTGTTTTCGAGAATATCACAAACAATAAATGCAGTGAGTTCTTCATATTCTCCGGTTGTAAAACTCCTAGAACCTATGATTCTATCTAAACGTGCCTCCGCGTTTGTTTTTAGAGTGGCTAATTGAGCATCCGTGATATCATCGGTTGCCAATGCTCCCACTCGATATTCAGAGTATAGCTCGATAATATCCGCGAGTGTCATGTTCACACCATGTTTACAGTAATCTGAATAATGTCAGTATTAGCCGCGTCTCTCGCTGGTGCTGTATAGGTTAGTACCCCGGCATCAATCGAAATCGGGATATCGTTGTATTTGGAATCTTCACAGTCATAAATTATATAATTTGTAGTGAGATCTTTGATTCTGAGAATCTGTTCGACTGTTACTGTATTATAAGGACTTGATAGAGTGATTGTCTTCTCGGACGCATCGAAAGCGTAATAGTCGGGATGCACTACTTTTACTGCACTTGTTCCAGTTATTGAAATTTCTGAGATATCAGTTTCCAGAGAATCCAGTGTTGCTGTTCCTCCTCCTGTGATGGTAGCAAGTTCAGAGGTTTTCATGATCGGCGTTGCTGTATCGAAATCTGTTAATGCTCCGGCGGCTTGTGTTTTGATAGCTGCGAGTGTCAATAGATCCGTTTTTGCTTTTATCAGGTCTACATTGCCACCAACTGCGGATAATCCTGATGCGGTTGCTAGTTCTGCTTCTGAGATTGCGTCGGTTGCCTGTGTTTTTATTGCCGAGAGCGAAAGGAGATCCGTCTTAGCTTTGATGTCGGTAAAAATTGATACAGAAGGAACAACTGTAAGTAATATACTAAGTGTCGCAAAAGCTGAATTAGTAGACACTATCAGTATAATGACATTCCCATAGGCAGTAACAAGCCCGTGAGGTATTGTACCCTCCCAACATTGCCCTACTTCATCCCATGTGATTGTGGGACTCGTAACCGTAGACCATGCACCGCCGAGATATCTATATTTAATCTGGCAGTTGGTCAGAGCTTCACCGTCTGTCGTGCCTCTGTAGATAGGATCATCAGCCGGTGCAGCGGTTGAAAGCTCGAAAACAAACTTCTGGTCAGTTCCATTCAAAAATATTGAAGGTGAAGCCATTATGCCTCACCTACCAATGGATACGCTAAACCCCACCACGGAGTATGCACTCTTAACCACCACATAACATAGCTTAGACTGAATGAAGTCGTTGTCCCTGCCTGGATGTATGAAGATTTTATGTACGTGTTACTTCCAGCCGCATTACTCGCCGTGAGCGTCACCGTGTAGCTTCCATCTGTGCTATAAGTATGCGTCGGATTCTGATCTGTGGAAGTAGTTCCGTCTCCAAAGTTCCAGAGCCATGAAGTTGGTGTATTAGTGCTACTGTCAGTAAACAATACATCCAGAGGGAGAGCGCCGGAGGTAACATTAGCTGAGAAATTAGCAACTGGAGCATACACTACATCTGTGATAGTGATATAATCTGTTTTTACCTCGGAATCACTACCGGCAGCGTTTGAAACTGTGAGATTGACTGTAAATGTTCCATTCGTTGAATACGTGTGCACCGGATTTTGAAGTGTTGAAGTAGTCCCGTCTCCGAAGTTCCATAACCAGGATGTTGGTCCGAGTGTACTTTCATCAGTGAATGTAACATACGTGGTTGCTGCACCTGAAAGCGGGCTTGCTGAGAAAGCTGCAACTGGAGGAGACAATATAACTGTATATATGTGCTCAGACCATGCATCGTTATTCCATGAGATGTGCCCTGTTTCATTGGCAAGCTGTGTTGATTTTACTGAGCCATCTTCTTTTATTGTGTACTGTGCGCTTGGGATCAGATTCCATGCGTCAAATGTTACAAGATTCCCATTTGTTGATTCGGCTGTGAAATTGAGGATTTCTGTGCCTACCGGCGCTCTTGGTGTTATTGTCGCTGTTTCTGCTGCTGGTTTCGCAGAATAATTATAAAGGACAAGTGTATTTAAACCGCCTGAGACACCTGCACTTGTTTTTACATCAAGTATACTGCCTGATGCGGTATATAAAGTTGAATTAATTGTTGGAGTCCCGTATGCTGAAACCGTGAACACCCTTCCGTTTCTGTATCCATATGTAACAGGATTGAGCACACTATTCAAACTTAAATCTAAATATCCAGTGTGGTTATATATCGAAAGCGGAGAAGACCCACCTGAGAAATATATCCATCCAAAATCACCAGATGGATGACACGAAGCGTCTATATATTCATCTTCGAGTAATATATTATCACATGTTATAATTCTGAACGGATAATTAACAGTGTAATATTTATTGTTGCTTATAGTGACATTTGAGAGAATTTCGAGATCAATTGCCTTATTTGAAATATTTATAAATGTATTATTATCAATGATTGAATTATTATTTTTGCATTTGAGGTACATGCCCTCGTAATTACTATCTCGGATAGTATTATTTTTGATTGACAGATAACCCTGTGAAGATGTATCATCGTGTGAGTAAATATTAGACCCTGGCGTTGTGCAGTTTGATATCGTATTATTTTCAATTGAGACGTTATTCACACATTTATATAGATCAATTGCAGCATGTACATGATTATTCTCGATTATATTATTTCTAACTATAATTCGTTCAGCGGGATATGCTGCACTTGCTCCACCCTGCACTTGAATAGAATTCCAGCCTGAATTTGAGAAATAACAGTTTTCAATTATATTATCTGTTCCGTTAATATTGGAAACGAATATCGCGGAACCTCCGCCATTGTTTGAACTGCGGCAATTTTGGATTGTAATATGAGATCCTGGACCGACAATATGAGAATTATATCCATTGAATGACAGATTTGAAATTGTGACGTAATTATTAGAATTTATGTTTATCGCGTATGTGCCACTCGAAATGGTGGAGTGGTTTAAGAGAGGATTTCCTTCATATGCTGTCAGAGTGATTGGATGAGTTGCATTTCCAGAATGCGTTAAAAAAATAACGCCTTTGTTTTCATATGTACCGTTCAGGAAGTACATCACGTCGCCGGGATACAACGCTCCGTCAAGAGTGGACGGATCACCGGGGGTTTCAACGGTCAGCCCGTCGCCTGTGCCAGTTGGACTCACATAATAATCAGTAGCCTGTGCACAACCAACGCTCGCAAACAAAATTAAAAACAATAAAACTAATTTCCTGATCATTTTTCAGCCCTCTGTGATGGATACTTCGCCCTCGAAATCAATGCCTAGTGTAGTATTGAGCGTTGTAATCAGTGATCTCAGGATTGATTTATCCGCTGCGTCATTCGCTCTTTTCTGTGCCTGTATCTTTGCAATTTCCAAAGCTTGATCTTTCAGAGATGTGATAAGGGCTGATCTTTCTGCTGTTGTTGCGGGGATATTATAGGGGATCTGAACGGGAATTGAAAACTCGGGATATTCTGGAATCGGTAATCCATTCTGACCGATTACATCAGTGAGTTTGATGTTTCCTGCTGAATCTTTCATAGGATTGCCTCTGTCTTCCCATGTGAGGACTATATTTCTTCCAGAATCGGGAGCGTTTGCCCGCAGTCGTCTTAGTTTGATTGTAGCCATCAGATCACCATACCATAGTTTTTCAAAAATTGTGTAATTGAACCGTTGACGGGTGCCTCTAAGCAGTCCGGGATAAGATCAGAATCAGAATCGAGTGTCAAATCTGCGAATGTAATTTGACCGTGATAAATTGAGCCTGAACCAGGATACAGGGAAAGTTCGTGGATTGTTCCGGTTTCGTCTCTTTTGTAAGAAAGTGCCTGCGGTCTATTTGTATGCAGATAAAAATCAATTAGCGAGGTTGAGGGATCGTAGAGAGCAAGCCAGGGTTTAGTGATGTTTTGCAAGCCGTAGCTCGTATTAGTTGAATCTGCAAAATCATAAGAAGCTGAGTAATTTCCTTCTATGTTAGGAGCATATGTAAGTATAGTCTTAATCCGGCACTTGTTAAAATTAGTTCTCCCATTGTCAGAAGGAGGCAAATCGACTCTGAATCCTATTCTTTTAGATGTGCCCTTATTTGCAGAGTAAGTTATATTTCCAGAAGAGCCGGCTTTTGTTTCTCCAGATTCTCCTTTTGGAAATACTGCTCTGCCTGCTCCTGCTGCTCCGTAAACATCATCGAATTTTGTATTATCCAATAGGGTAGCATTTGCTGAGGTTTGCGAGACTTGCGAGTATGCACCATCTAGGGAGTGAGTAGATGCTAATTGATAGGCTGTGCCGTTGTGTGTGTAGAGTGCGAGAGAGGTTGCTGAAAGGTTGTCTGGGACTTGTGCTTCGATGTATGCTTGTTTAGCGTTATCTATTGCAATTGAATCTACATTGAGTATATCGCCGATTACTGCCACGTTTGGGATCTCGAAACGTACAGCGGTAACATTATTTAATACCGGTGTCCCTTCTTTAGGTAGTGCCCGTATAGGAAAAACAAATTTTTGCCATTGTCCGTTGTATGTTATCCCCGTCGTACGCAGCCGATTTGAAACATCAGGACAGTATATCGCAAAACCACCGGCTTTTCCAGACGGTCCTCTAATCCAATAAGTTATAAAATCAGTTGTTGAAAGGTCAAGCGAAACGGTTTTTATGAGGTATATCGTACCTCCGCCCGTAGTAACGTCTAATTTTATGCTACCGGGTGCAGAATTATACACAGTGTTGTCTAATGAGACTGTACCGCGTGGTACGCCACCGGTCCCGTAATTCCAGTTTGTGGTGGCATCACAATTATCAATTACAGTGGGGTTATTATCACCATCATTTTGTACAGTAAACTCCTGTGTAATCGTATGAACAGTAGTATCAACAGTCAAATATCCCAATTCTTTTAATTTTCCAACCGTTAACGTTTTTGTACTGTTTTGTCCTGTGATATCAGTAAGATAAACGCCATCAGTAGGAGTATAAAGAGTTCCGGGTGCATAATCAGGAGAACCTGCGCCTTTTAAACCGCCGAATGGGCTTTCAGTAATGGATAATCGGTTTGGATTCAAAACATATTCATTAAAAACAGGGAGTATAGCCGCGTTTTCAGTTGGGAGAACAAGAACTTTTCCCGAAGTATCAAGAGTGATAACGCCCTCGGTTGCTTCCAAAAGTTCAAGCGCGTCTTCTATAGGGGCTCTCAAAACAATCTGTAATTTATCAGAATCCTCAGAATAACACTCCCTAGAATAAGTAATACATCCATTAGAAAAAGTAATACCAGGAATTGACCTCTTAACAGAATAAATTATAGAGTTCCGGGTGAGGTTTCTGATGGACTCAACGTTTTCAACTCCTAGACCATAATACGAATAATCCAGCCAGATTTTTTTCTGTGCTGAATCGTGAGAATAGAAGCCACCCGGAACAATTACACGCATTAAACCACCGTGTAGAAAATGTAATACTTCCCGACAAGTGCGGCGGCAGCCTGAACGAGAATCTGACCGGTAATATAGTCAGTTGTCCCGCCTGCTGCATCCAATTTACACAGACTGAGCCCGTTAGAACCCTTGTTAGTAATATTATCTGCTGTGATTACTGCGGTTGTAATATCCAGACCGTCTATGAGAGTGTCTGAATGGGTTGTGGCTGTTGCACCTGGGCCAACGTCAAGGAGAGCACCTGCAACGGCTCCAACGGTTGTTACATCGATTACCACGCGGGAAACTATTATAGCTGAGGATTCAGGATTCTGCCAGGCGAATGAGAAAGCGTTAGCGAGTCCACCGGCTAGAGTGCCTTTTGCGATCTTGAGACCGGCTGCGTCTACTGCTGCGAGTGCATCAAGTTCAGTTTTTACATTTCCAAATTTCTCAGCGAGTATCGAGGAATCTGTACCTAATCCGTTTTTCAAAAAATTTTGAGAGGGGGCTGTGAATGTCATGCAGCCTCCTTAAATGCCCGTGTCAGTGATTGCGCCGTCTGCGTCCTCAATAGCAAACTTGAAGTCGAACCAGAGCTTGTTAACGACTTCCATCTTATTGTCATCAAAGAACTGATGAACGTTGAGGCCGAGCCCTTTAACGGTTTTTGGTCCGTCCCTAGTCTTGTACGTGACTTCCTTAGTTCCGTACATTGGATCGTTGAAGTAATAGTATGTCCCACACGGATTGATACTATCCAGACCGAGAAGCCTTCCTTCGTCTACTCCTTCGTCGATTCTGTGGACGGTGGCTTTCAGAGCAGGAATAAATACTGAATTTTCACCTACTGTAGTCTGCCCGATAAGCTGACGTTTTGCGAGGTCTGCGTTAACATCAATGAGCCAGAGTTCCAGTTCATCGTAGTTTTCTGAATTAGCATAGATGTTATCGCAAGCGAACGGCTTGTTTACTGTGCGCATCGACCTTTTGAATGTAATGAGATCCTGAAGAGGTGTCTGGTTATCTTTGTCAGACCATGCCGCCGTAGGGGCCCAATCATCACCGAGGGCAGTCCCGCCGGCTATCATGTCGGATGCAATTTTAGAGTTCCTAAACTGTGCCATCCAGAAAGCCGTTCTCTGCATTGCCCGTGTAATCTGGATCTTTCCTTCTGGCATTTTGAGAAGATCTTCACCGATACGTAATTCAAGACCATACTTCTGAAGCATCGCACTGTCCTGAGTAATCGGAGTAATAGAAACATTCGGCCAATCTGAAGATTCGGTCAGGCGAGCAGGCCAGACTTTTTTAGTATCATTCGCGTTACTGGTAGATTCCTTAGTTACGATTACCGCGCGGGACTGAATACCCATTGCCGGGACCATGCCGGAAAATGCGAGGTATGGGTCCATCTGTTCAAACATTTTCTGAACGAAGAACGGTTTCTTTAAGAACTGAGCATTAGGCCCTGTAAGATGTGCTGCAAGATCACCCATTTTTCATCAACTCCATTAAGTTTGTGCTAGTGTGG
>Ga0209318_1000278_pt1 | contig 52425 bp, 71 predicted proteins | sample RifGroE1_FD_183999 | JGI IMG/M metagenome (GOLD analysis project Ga0209318, IMG submission 183999) | Groundwater microbial communities from Rifle, Colorado, USA - Groundwater E1 (SPAdes) (version 2) | ecosystem: Environmental > Aquatic > Deep subsurface > Groundwater | place: Rifle, Colorado... | reverse complement strand
AGACTGCAACGCCTTCTTGATACATCCGAAAGCCGGTGAGGACCAGATCGGCTGGAGCGTCATAGCCCCATTCGGCGGTGATAGATCTTTCCCATCCAGGCGCAGCCATAGCCGCTACAGGACACAGGCACAACATCAGTGTGATCAATAATCTTTTCATATCACTCCTTAATAGTTGGTGTATAAACAGGATACCCACTCATATAACCAAGTAACTCCCCACTAGGCAGCATAAACTCAGTCTGCCCGTTCTCTTCCACCAAGACTAACTCAAAGTTATCTGAAATGGTATCCCTCAGGTAGAGCTTCAACTTCTCAATGGTATCAAGATCAAAAGGAACCCTGATATACCCTTCCTGAACCCTCGTACAGTTATGCTTGAAGAGGTCTTCATCCCTCTCAGCATCCTTGTTGATCTTATCTTCAAAGTACTTTGCGTTCTTGAGGCCCAACTCAGCATCCTTGACCTTCTCTTTCGTGGTCTTGATGCGGAGGATTACTGTTCGCATGTTATCCAGATAGCTCATATCAGCCCCCTCAGTGTAAGCTCATCCTCAATCCAGCTCTGATACTCTGCCAGGGTTGCCTTGGGTGGCATGGCTATGATGGCTGTGCGGGAGAAGTTGGCTGCGAATTGAGATATGTTAAGTTTTGCCCCTACCTGATACGTAGAGCCAATAATCGCTGCGACTTTTGCCGCAGCAGCTTCGTTTATTGTCCAAGCAGACCACTCACCCGCGCCAATTCTGACTTTAATAGCCATCCCCATAGCAGTTCTTATTGAGAGAATATCCGCAGATATGCCAACAGCATGAGTATAACCTATACTTATCAAAGTATTAACTCCTGATACCCTTGCTCTCTGATAAATGCTTGCTGAGTCTATGAAGATTTCCCAGTAGTTATCACCATCAATGGCTGTAGAAAAAAGATCTTTTGTAGTAATGGCTGCCTGCAAACTACCCTCCGGAATCACCCTCATAAACACAGCAAAATCCTGCCCACTACTCGGAAACACCCCGGCAGTGCTCGCACTCACCACACGCGCTGTCCGTGTCTGTGCTGCTGCTGTGTCGGCTGCTGGGGCTATTGGGGAGGTGCAGAATGGGGACTCTTCTAACTGGGGGAGGATGAAGTAGACAATCGCCCCTGCATCAATGGCAATCCTTACCTGTCTTGCCGTGGTGTCTGGAGTGACGTTCTCTTTCTTCAGCCGCTGGAAGGTAGCCGGGATCGCTACGGCATCCGCTGCATCTGTTCTGAGATAGACCGTACCTGCACCTACAGCAGCAATGATGTACATCGAATAACTGTGAACATTGACATTGTTAGTAGTCCCGCCAAGGACAGCAATGGCTGCTCCGACTCCGAGCGAGTTGTCCCACTTGTAAATCTTATTCGTGGTGCATATATCAGCCAATCCAGCCCCTGAGAGATAAGTAGCTGGATCAGTCACCACAGACAGCACAGCTGCTCCATCGCCGGTCAGAGTGATGTTCGTAGTAGCTGTGGGATTCGACTTCATGCAAGTCAGCTTATTCGTCATCGCAGGCTCAACCAGCATCCCCTCGAAGGTGTCAGCGGTCTGGATCTGGCGTGAGCCTTTGCGGGTGCTGATGGTGCGGGTGGTGCCTGCTGTGGGCGGAAGCCAATTCGTACCACTCCATGCCCCACCTTCCACGGCAGGATACCCCGCTGGTGTGCGACGGAGGATACCGTCCTCGTCGGGGACTATGGCCTGGCCGCCGGTGTAGGTGAAGTTCGGGTTGACGATGCCATTGTGGATGTCGGTTATCCAGGGAGCATTACCTCCATTAGAACCAAGTCCCATGCCAAAATTCATTAACTGCATTACATTACCTCAACAGAAGCTGCCGTCGTAAATGTATAAGTTAATCCAGCGATAATTCCAGTAATACTTCCAGCTTGCAAAGTTGTAGTTGGAGTAGATCCAGAAATTGCAAGAGTATTTAGATCAGGAACTCTGAAAGCAATATCAGTACTTGCAAATGTAACTGCAACACCAGCTTCAGCTGCTATAATCTTATATGGAGTAAAAACTTGTACAGATATATTTCCGTCATCTTTAGGTAATCTTCCAGTTACACCAATCATATTAATACCTCATAGTAATTATGATGTTGATCTTACAAATAAACTTAAGTTTCCACAGAAACAAATACATACGTTTCTATGGAAAGTTAAAGTTACTTAATTAACTAACTGTGCAAACATCAGAAATTAGCAGCGTCCCATCCGGTTTGACAAACACTACCCAGTAGTTATCAGCAAGAGCAGTAATCGTCAATCCAAGTAGGCCAGCAGCAGTTGTGGTAAACAAACTTGGTCCGGCACTTCCGAGATTCTTCAAAGCCCCATTGGTGAGCACTGCAAGAGTTGTATCAGCCAGATCATTAGTAAGCCCCGTAGCTACCTCACTCAAATAAAGTAGCCCACTCACAGGAGCAGTAAGAGCATTACCTGCAGCATCTTTAAAAACAAATTGAACAGCACATGATCCTACTGCTGGAGTTGCAGTAGTTGTTACAGAGTTAAAGGCAGTTACTACAGTTCCAGTTGCAGGAAGCATTGAAATATCATTAAATGTCGGGCCGTTCTTCCCAAACGAATACTTTCCCATTTTACCACTCCTTTAAGAGTAGCACTGGTAGATATTGGCTTCTACCAGTGCCAGTAATGAAATAATTAATTTGCGTTCACTTATGAACAGCAAGTTATCATGCTGCACCAGGCGAACCAAAAATCCCTCGCGGATCGGACCAACCAAACGAACCCCGGAAAGTTGCTTTGAACTTGGCATTCTCAGTATCAAAGTCATTCTCAGTCCCAAAGGCATCAGGACGACGCTCCATATACTTCAGACCATCCGGGCAGTTTGTCTTAATGAACCAAGCATCGGTATCCGTGAGATAATGATTTACCGAGATTCCCTGAGGGAACTTCTTCGAAGCCTTCAACGCATTGATATCATTGTTCGCTGAGCCAGACTGCCCGATGGATTCGAGAATCCTCATGGCGTCAAACTCAAGAGCCGTGGGAATGATCAACTTCTGAGGCATAATCGCGATCTTCAGGCCACGATCAGTTGTAAAGGCAGCGATGTCAATGCAAGCCTGTTCCAAAGCTGCTTCACTAAGATCTGCAGCAACACTCAGCTCATTCCGCCATGTACCACCAGACTTGTTAGGATGATCAGTAGCACAAAGCTCCTTGCCATCAGAATTAGTTCCCATAGTATACGCAGCAGTAAACGCCCGATTCAATACGTTAGCAGCAATAATCTCTTTAGTCTGCCGAATTGAGAAGGCCAAAGCATTGGCTCGCCGCAGAGCAACAGTGACCGCGATCCCATCTTCATACATTTCCCGAGTAATAATAAATCCCAGGCCGTACGTTACATGAGTGTAGCGACTTACAAATCCCTGCTCTTGCTCGTCATATGCAACCCCGGCGCCTTCAGTCTTCACTGCAGCCAGCCCAAACCCAGTTACACCAGCTTCCTCTTCGAAAGCCTTACTCGAAGTACCCTTTTCAAATATGTCCAAATATTCAATCGGATACTCTTTATACTTCTGCCCGAACCAAGTCTTTACACCAGGCACCAGATCTTTTGCAAAATTACTAGTAGTAATAATACCCATTATAAGCTCCTTTAAATGATGATTAAATAGTTATAGTTAATGTTCAACTAATTAAACATCAGTCGAAATGGTAAGACCAAGTTCATGCTCGCCGAAAAGAATTTCCCACTTGGCATAATCACCAAGATCATTATCTTCCCGGTTAGCCAAGCGCAGAATTCGACAATTTCCAGTAGTGTCAGTTGCAGTATCGCTGGAATCAAGCTCCATCGCAGACTTACCAGTTACAGTCGAACCAGTGCCAACTACAAAGTTCGTCGAAAGACCAACCATTGCAGCAGTGATAGAGTTTGCATCGCTGTCTTCCTGCACTTCAAAGATAACCTGAGGATCATCCACCACAAATGCATACATTGCCGTAGATGCCGGGCGATAAGTGCGATTCGGTGTATCCGGATGATTCATTACATACGGATTATCTCCGAAACCAATTACTACACCTCGCACAGCTGCACCAGCAGTAGCCTGAGTTACAGTCGGATACTTGCCAGTAGCATCAGCAGACCCGGCACCCTTAACCGCATCACCAACAAAAGTTGCTACGTTATCAGTAGCGGGAATATAATAAACACTTATCTTGCCATTCCAAGGAGAACCATTCAAATGCTTAACCGGCTTAAAGCCGAAAGGAGTATCTGTATTAGCCATATCTTTACCTCAACAAAAAAGATTTAAATTTTACGAAATTGTCACACTTCCTGACAAACCATCTTTACCCTCGCTACGAGAGTTTCGCTTAATCTGACTTTCTACGGCACTAATCTTGGCTTGTGATTCGGCGCGGTCTGCCTCATAAATCTCTTCTGGAATCTCCATTAGAACTGCCCTTTTACCACCACCCACATGAGGATTGGAAGCACTCCCAATATTGGTCGGCCTTCCCAACTTAGCATCCCCAACAGGTGATCCATCGTCAACAGCGTTCCATCCAGCATCCTTGAACATCTGAACTCGATCTCCAGTATCATTCACAAACCGGCGCACGAATCCCGGCTTTTGCGGTGCAGTCAAAATGTTACGTGATCCAAGAGGAATTCTTTTGCGGACTTGTTCCACAGGCTTAGATGTACTATTGGTTGTATTTTGCTCAGACATACTAATCTCCAATTCTTATTCTTGCATTCTTGCAATATCATTAATGTATTGTTCTTCGGTCATAATGCCTCCGCGAACAAATTGATTCATTATACTAACCTGATCTGGTGTAAGATCGGCCTTAGTAAAAGTAGAGGCTGAACCTTTACCATTTGATCCTTTATCAACTGGAGATACCGGTCCAATGGGCTTACTTGCCACCTTAGCAACCGTAGCAGACTGAGGTGAACTAAACTTCTCTGGAAAAATCTCCTGAACTTTCTGCCGCACAACTGAGTAGATCCTTTCCAGCGGAGCACCTACATAATTCTGTGCCACACTATCAGCGAACTGCGCCATCTCAGGATCTTCCAAATACCATTGGTTGTCCTGAATCCATTCATCAAACACCGGATTGACAACCTCATCAGGCTTGGAACCTGTATCCATTTTTGGAGCAGCAATATCTTTTTGCTTCTCTTCAATCTGGGCATCCAGCTCTTCGACCTTATCTACATCAGCCAGCTCAATTGCAGATTTGCGTTCCTTCTTAAGAGCAGCGATCTCACCTTGGAGACGTTTTACATCAGCTTGATACACCCTTTCATTGTGTTCTTTGAGTGCATTAATAGATGCCTGAACTGTGCTCAGGTTCTCTTTCAGGTCCTTGTTATGCTTACTCATGGACTTCTGAATATCTTTCGATCTCAGAATATACGTGGCAGCATCAACAGCGTCTTCACCCACATGGTCAGCTCTCCAACCAAGTTGTGCAGCAAGTTCTTCTACAGATGGCGTAGATTTGGATTGACCGGAATCAGCATTACCGTTAGGGGTTTTGGTTTGATTGGAAGATCCGTCATCACCAGATTTAGCTGCCACAACAGCGGAATCAATAGCAGCATTAGTAAGCGTGCTAATGAGATCTGTTGCTTCTGTAGAAGAACTTTTATTCTCTGCACTCGCAATAATGTCTTGTACAAATTCTTCGGACATAATAACACCTATTTAAAAGAGTAACCGAGCCAAAACATCATTGTCATTAATCAATACATAAGATTCATCATCCTTGCCAGTCATGGTCACGCCAGCATATCGAGAATAACTAATCTTATCTCCGGCCTCTGCCCAGGCAGAACCATCATCGAGGTCTTTCCAAGCCGTAGGTCCGATAGCAATCAACTTGCCTATCGTAGCTGCCTGCTGTTCCTTTTCCCGAGTAGACTCTGGAATAATGATCCCACCTTTCGTTTTCTCTTCTACTTTCTCAGGAAGTACCAACAAGTGCCCGCCAGTTGGAAGAATGCCAGATTGATTAATATCCATAATGTCTGTGCTCATAATTATTACCCTTTTAAATAATTATTATCAGTTACCTTAGTAACCGCTTCGTTCGTCAACTTCGCTAGCTACAGAATCACCTTCAAACGAAATATTCAAAATCTGATTAAGGCCATCTATTTGGCCAACTGCTCGGCTAGTAAATCCATGCGTTGCCTGTGCATCTGCACCTATGCTATTGCCATTAGCAAGTTGATCAATTATTGATTGCTTAGTCTTTTTAAGTTCTACAAATAATTCTTTCGTCACTGGATGATTTTTCCATTCTTGGAATTGTTCTGCTGAAATCATTTGGTTATCCTTTTAAGTTGCTCTATTTCCCTGCTGCCTCATCCAACATCTTCTTTCGCTTATTAGCATTTGTTGTTACATTGCCTGCGTAGAACACATTCTTATCTGGAGTGTCTTTCTTGTTTTTACCCAAACCGATTGCACGCAAGAAAGAAAATGCACCTTTCTTCTTTTTTTCCAACTCGTCCATATTAGTACTCCTTAATCAACAATAAACCAATCTTCATCAAGCATATCAGATTGAGAAGCTACCCAACCAGGAATCCATTCTTCCTGAGCATTATACATTGCAAAGTAAGGCTGACAATTAAGTGGCTTATCCTCGCCAATGAATTTTGCAGTCCGATCATTGACCTTACGAGCAGTTCCTTGTGTATTAAATGGAGGAAGCTGCATAGGTTCCATATATACTACAAACATATTCTTTCCATTCCATTTAGATCTTGCAATCTTTTTGCCCTGCTTGGCAGCTCTTATAGCATCTCCGAAGTCCATTTTAATCTCCTTGATTATTACTCTTGATTATTACTCCTCATTCCATATTCGCGCTTCATCGTAGATTCTTTCAGTCCACCAGGCGCCTTACCTAGCGATTGCTGACTTCGTCCAAGTTCAAGTTGCCCAGAGATTTGCTTATCCTGAAGAGCCAGCTTAACCGCATCATTCTGCATACCTGCAATTGTTTCTTCTTGCTCGATCTGAACCTTTGGCACTTCTGCCAATATCTTCTGAGTTTCTGCACCTAACTTTTCAATCTTCGCATTCAGTTCTGCTATCTCCGCCTGGAGCTTCTGAACCGTCAGTTCTTCTTCCGGATCAGATTGATCTTCACTCGGCATGAATCTTTCAACATCTTCAATGTCTAACGCCAGTAAATAACTTCGTAAGATCTCTTGATCATTTAATCCTTGGCCCCTCAACTCTAGCATGGCCTTAGCCTTGAGCAACCTTTGCATCATTGTGGTGCTGTTCGGATCAGCAACTGGCACCACATCAAAGTCTGCACTAGAAAAGTCAGCCTGAACAATTGCTGCCTGATCATCCAGTACAGCACCATACGTCATCTGGTCTAAATAAAGAGCATTCAGCCTCCGTAACTTTATGAACTCTTTATACTGGCTACGGTACAGCCGCTTGTGAATAGCACTATAGACTTGCAATCCTTGTTCAATTAAGGCAAGAACTGACTCAGCCGGAACATTCGCACCAGGAGAGTTGCCAGCAAGAATCTCTGTCATCCCGGCGAGTTCTTTACCACTTTCGATCAGCAAGCCAAGCAATTGGAACAAAACATTACTTGGCTCACGCACTGGCATGGGAAAGATGTTCTTGCGCAGATCATCTCCAGTAGCATCGACCGGCTTCCATTCTCCAGACTTAACTTGAATTGATTTGCCCCGTCCGAGCTTAAGACCTCTTCCTAGGAAGCCAGATTGACGATTTGATAATGTCCCTGCATCAAGCAACTGATTAATAACTGTGTTTATGGCGGAGTTGCTGCTCATCAGAAGAGAGCCAAAGCCCATGCCATAGAAGCCTCCATCAATGGCTGGCATGAACAAGAATCGCGTAAAGTACTGTTCAGGAATGATCTTAACAATCGGTCCGTTCGGATCAACTACGCCAGCTTCATCAGACTTGCGAATAATGCCATCTGTGGCAAATCGAGGTGAGATGCGAACGAGTTTCTGTGATTGTTCATGAATGGTAACTACATACGGTTCTTGATACCCATCACCATCCAGATCATACCAACGATGTTGTTCTAGAAACAAATGTGGCGTGTCATCATCTACATCGGCAGTCTTATCGCTGGTAGCCTGTCCAAGTTCTGCAACATCAAACTTGATGAACACTCCAGAGTTGATCCTCTCAACAATTTCGTTATGGTACAAATAGATCTTGTGAGTAACTCGTGGAGCCCGCTCTAGTGATTCAGCAAAATAATTTACAACCAAATCATCTGCAAAGACTATCTGCGATACTGACTTCCTTTCAATCGAATCAAAGTAAGACTTTTTGAACACGCAACCAATTGCAGGCAAGGTAAAGAGCAGCTGATCAACTCCCTCTTCCCAATCTTCCATCATTGACAGAAGCTGAAAAGACATGAATCGAGAAATTCGCTGAGCCTTGTCGAACTTAAGATTGTCTGGATCAGTCCCTACTACCTTGCCCTTGACAACTTCGTTACCTTTGATAAGCTCAGGATATGCGCGAGCAGCAAACTGGATACAGGCATTAATGATTAGCGGATACTTAACATTCGCAACAACTTCGCCTGCATAGACTTTCTTCTTTACTAGCAACTTTGCCAAGTCTATGATTTGCTCATTGAGCTTTTCCCACTCAGAACGGCTAGCCAGATCGATCTTGTAACCTTCAAGTACTTTAGTCGTCAGATCTGCAAGAACTTCCTTAGGCTGCTTATCTGCCAGATTTGTGATCAGTACAACTGCTTCTGCACGCAGAGCTTCCTTTTCAACCAGGGCAGTTACAACTGGATCAGATGATATGGGAGCAATGATGTCTTCGACCGGCTCTTCAGTTGCCCAGAATGGAACTTCGCCACTTAGAGAAGTGATTTCATCATCAGGAAGAGTAGCGCCCGTACGTGCAGGCAGCTGCGCTGCTTGGGTAGCAACTATTGCATTCGCCATCGGCGTCGCTGGATTGCCAGGATTAACAAGTTCCTCTACAGGAAATTCGTAATTAGTTGCCATGCTTAATATCTCTTATTTACAAGAAGTAAAATCAAGATAGAATTCCTGCCCAGGATTAAAAGTTCCAATGAGATCTGGATTTGTAATCATCATTTTAAGACTTGCTGAGGGAGTCCACTTTGCAAATGAATTATTCTCATCAGTGCCATCTGAAGGAAACTTAGCTGCACATACAGCAGAAAAAAGAATCTCTTCACATGTAGCATGTCTAACAATTGAATCAATCTTTAATTTTGCTCTCATTTTTATAATCAATATGCTAGAATTAAAACTACGTGTAGCCGACTTCGTCGGTATCTTTAGTATCCTGTAACAAGGTTTGTTTCTTGCTGACTGTACAGCTCAGATTCTTCCCACGCTGCAAATTCCCAGTACGGCTTGGCGATTGCTCGCTTTAATCCAGACATAACCAAATATCTCATGCAGTCCATGAGATGGTCCCGGTCCTTAACAATCTGCCCGTTCTCATCCCGCCTGTAAATCCTAAACTCTGAAAACCAATTAACCAGCGAACCAAACACCTTTAGTCTGTTGGTACTAAGCATTTGCCAAACAAGATATAAGCCAGCTTCGATTGATTTGTTGGCATTTTCAATGTCAAGCCCCAGCGTAGTGTAAATCTCATAAAGCTGCTTGCCATCTTCTTGCGAACGGCCATGTGCAGCTGAATCAATCACACCGGGAATCCATACTCCCCTGGCCTTGATTCCATCAGCATGGATGATTGGTTCTTGCTGGCCCTGATAATATTCGGAATACAAATAAGTTATCTGACTGGTCGGATCAGTTGCTGCCCAAAGACAGGCAGTCTTTTTCCATCCTACATCCAACGCATAGCAGCGGAGCCAATGATCTGGAATGGGAAAGTCTTCGACAGTTATGTTCGATTCTAGGATTGGATAAATTGCTCCAGCCCCTAACTGGGGAACGCCTTTCGACCTGGCATCACGTTGATGAGGTGGTAAGGCTGCCCAGAGTTTTTCCTTCTGTTCAGTGGTTAGATGTGGTGCATCATCCCAAGTCGCCTGGATTAGATACTTGCTGCCGTCTTGAACATCTTCTATCTTTCCATTTGGCATGAACTGAAGAACAGTATCAGTTAGTCCCTCTAGTGGCGTGAAGGTCAGCATGATTAGACCGTTCGTAGTCATGGTCCTGGTGATACATTCAGTATAGATCGGCATCGGACATTCTTCGTCCAGCCAAATCAAATCTTGCTCAGTACCTTCGAATGACTTCCGGCCTTCAGCATAAGATTTGATCTTAATTCTGGATATGCCACCAGAGATGTGCTTAACAAGGATAGTATCTACTGCGTTTGGAACTCCGCCGGCTTTAGGAGTAGTTTTGATTATGTATTTTTCTGGAATCAGGCCAGTACCGAAGTCCTCGGGATTTCCAATGAGTTTAAACTGAACTATGTCTCTGGCAGTCGTACTGGTCGTTCCACAAGCCCAGGCAGTAATTGGCTTTGTGAATCTCTTGCCAACCCACCAACTTGGATAACGACCAGTAGCATGCAGAGTAGTCTCATATGCTCCAATGCCTTCAGACTTACCCACGCGGTTTGCAGCCATAATGCAGCGTTCAGAATACTGACTTCCGGCTGCAAAAAATGCCATGTGCTTAGGGTAAGCGTGCCGACTTAATAAACCGTCTTCGGGATAATATTGGGCTATCTTATTTTGGCGCAGCCGAACATTCTTTGCCTGAAGAAGTTTTAAGTATTGCTCTTTTTGATCTCGATCAAGAGTTGCCAGATCAACCATTATGGCCTCTTGATATTGTGGAATGGATCAAAAGATAGGTCTTCCAGAACAGTTGGGTCTTCCACCAAGATGGGTTCTTCAAAATCAGTTTCGCTGAACAGATAAGACGGGTCATTGTCATCAGGGAATAAATCTTCCAGAGTTAAGTCATCCTCGATTTTGGAATCCGTAAAACTTGGAACAACTGTGAAAGGTTTGGGGGAAGAGAGAGTTTGTGCAGTTGATTCAGTTAAAGTAGACTTTAAGGATTTCTTAATCTCTGGAAGATTTTTACCGTGAGTTTTGTCGATCGAGGCTTCGATTGCTGCAATTTCAGCATCTAGCTCTTCATCAGTCTTGGTCTGGAAAGTCATGTCAACACTCAGACGATCTGGAGCCTTATAACCATTGCGATCCAGCACATCTTTTGCTGCATTGAACTGAACTGCGGCCGGCACAACTTTGCGTGACCTAGAGTCGAGAAGGTGCTCGAAGGTATCGAGTGCAGCGCGATTGAGGCTGACTAACTTTTTGCGGACATCAAGAGTTGCTTCGTGTGCGCGGTCTTGAAGGCCGTTCAAGTAGGCTTGCCCCAGAGGGGAACGAAGAATTGTAGATACAGACGTATGAGCCATCCCAAGGCGTTCAGCTATCTCGTTATTCGAATACCCATTAAAGGACATTTGAATAATGTTGCGATGCTGACTTTTTAACTCCTTGAGCATAGCTGGTGTCCTGACTGGTGAAGCGGTTAAGATGGATGGTATGAACCTGGTGGACGTGTCCTACTTTATAGAAACATATTCTTAGGGAAAGGTCAAATAAAAAGTGAATGATTCCTTAATTATAGCAGATGACCTTTTTCAGCGTCTATCTCCACCAAATGCCGGCACTTCTGGTTGCCCGGCAATAATATGAAGGCCGCCTGACTGATAAGGATGCTAGTTCAGTTTCTATGCTGCAAAGTTGCAAGGTTGCTAATTGAAAATTGTTCCCGAGGTGGATGATGTTAACTGACTTCGCCAGCCTACTTGGTGTTCATTTGTGAACAAAACTTGCGAGTGGTGCTAATTGACGGCAGTTCAAATTTGCTTGAATTGAAGTGAGTTAGTTGATGGAGTTAAATGGAGGCAGTTCAAATTGTGTTATTTTCGTAACTCTATATAGAAACCCTAATTCACTACAGAGAAACCGAGGCATCAAGCTCCAGGCAGGTCACGCACGCAAAAGATTGTTCCCACTCGCTACGTGATAATCCAGGCGAGCAGGTTATGCAGCAAACAAGATGATCCAGGCTAAACGGGATAGCATCATATAGATATGGGCCTGACAATATTGGCAAGAAATAGAAAAGTAGCACCAGGCGAAATGGGGAATAGAAAAACTGTTGACAAAGCAAGAATGGGGAAGTATTGTACTGGTGAAAGGTGAGACAAGTAGAGAATGAAACAAGGTGAAAAATAATTCTTGACAAACCTTGCGAAGTTTGATAAACAGGAATTGGCAATGGTGCCAAGAGTAGGGAAGTAAAAGGCCATGGAAGAGAAAGAATTGGTACAGAGAGAAAAATTAATTGAACAGATCGAAGGTTATTTCGGAGTAATGGAAAACTTGCATAAACTTAGCACGAAAGAATTGGTTGTAATTTTTCAGACTGTTAAGATTATGCAGAATAATACAGTCAAAGAAATTATTTCTATTCGAGAGGGGAAGAAATAAAACTTGACAGTCACGAAATAAGTAGTATATAAGTAATCATCAGGAACAAAATAGTTTTGTATCCTGAAAATGTGGAATCGTCCACAAAAGAGAAACCGGAGGTATTACCATGGCACAATCAATTTATGTCACACTGGAAACTTTGAATACAGAAACTTCTGTCCCGGAAATCAAGGACAAAGACGGGAAAGTGATTCGCAAGAGTTATGGATCGGTCAAGCATACTTTGCCGAGAAGTAATTACCCAACGCCGGAAATCTTTGACAATGAAGAGATGTTCTTGGCATGGGCCAGGGAACGGGGTGCATTGTTGCACCTGTTACAGAATGGCATTAGTGCAGACTTGATTGATGATCGGGCAATTTTCAAAGCTCCGGTAAAGGGCGAATGGTCCCCAGAAACTGGTCAAGCCAATGTTGATAAGCGAGAATGGACTATCTCTAAACGTCCTGAGAATGCCAAAAGTGACCAGCAAAAAGCGATTGATGCAATGTCCAAATTGTCCCCGACGGAACTTGCGGAACTTATCGCAAAGATGCAAGCGGCACAATTTGCACAACCTGAATAACTTTAACCATTCAATACCGGGCATAGTCCATGCGATTATGTCCGGCACTTAATAGGAATCATTATGAAGATTAATCGTTTACGAAAAGACCTTGAATATGGGCAATGGTTCGGGAAAGCAATAAAAAGTACATCTTCGAAAGATGATATGGCAGTAATTCGTTGCATCTTGGGAAAAGATTTAAATAACGTGCCTGGAGTGTTAAAGTTTATCGGGGATTTTCCGGCAAGGTACAATAAAGCAATTGGAACGGGTATACTAATTGAATTGATCAAGTGAGTTAATGCCTAACAACCTTTGCTGTTTAGCAAAAACTTGCAAGGCTAGTGAGATTAATTCTTGCTAGCCTTTTTGCATTTCGGGCAAGTTATGCCTGTTGAAGAGGTTGTCAATATATCAATTTTGCTTATACTTATGTTTGCTACATCGTGTTAGGTGCCACTTACGATGCGTGTTAGGTTAAGAGTTTGCTTACATAGATCATGTAAGTATTTAATGAAATGGTTACGTAGATGCAGATATTTCGCGCCCCTGGCACGGTCTTTGCTAGGAACATTATATACTACGCTGTAGTAGCCTAACAGCTATCATAGGTAGTGCACCTAACAAACAATATCAAAAGATACTAGGTAAGTGGTTGGAATTATTAGACTGGTTGTATACGTGTACTAAGGGCAACGTAAACTCTAACCTCCCCCCCTTTCAAGGAAGCTGTATAGGTGTAAACGTATACAGAAAACAGAATGGAGGAGGGGGGAGGTCTATGTTAGTATATAATTTTTTTATTAAATACTTAAATACGAGGGCCAAAGGGGGGGGAGATTTTATACGTATACCCGCCAACACGTATACTATCCCACTACATGCCCGACACGTACCCACCACGCTACGTTCACCCACAGCCATACCCACATAGCCACCGGCATCGCCGGACGCAACCGCCGGCCATCCTGACCGCTTTTCCGGCATGGCTACGCCACCCGCCACCCACGTACTATATAGGTTCCACAAAATAGCTACAACATAGCCACGCCCAACCGGTAGCACCGTTTACGAAAAAACAGGTTGACACCGCCACACGTATACGGTACAATCTACCATGATATAGCTATGTTATCTCACCATCCAACAACCATTACCTGGAGGTCACCATGCAGCAGAATGACTGGAAAGATATTCGATGGAACGAAGCGAATGAATTGTTCAATGAATTGGTATGGCAAATCAAAGATTTACACGAACGAGAAATGATCAGCCTTAGCCAAACAGTCAGCATTGTCAGTGATAGGTTAGCATCGGCAAGTTTGGACTACTAACTGAATTACAACCCTTAACCTGAATTACAACCAAGAGCAGCCATGCAATCAACCAAGATTGAAAAAGTTCAAACTCATTGCAGCATTTGCAGGCAGGCAATCACCATAATTAAAGGTCGATCAAATGTCTGTGATCCATGTAAAGCTAGCCTAATCTACATTGCAAGAAACCATGACTTTTCATGGACCAAAATAGAGAACCTAAAGCTCAGGCTGGAAGCTCTCATAATCAGCAAGAACAATCCAAAGCTGGCAATAGCAGAAAGTTTGAGACAAGCCATAAAGAAGGCCAAGGCCAAGATATGAACGACATCAAATTTTACTATGCCCTAGAGCAGGAAGAACTACTATACCTGAAGGATCAATGCACTATTTGGATGCCTGAACAACAGGCAGAAAAGCCAAAGATTTGGACATCCATTCAAGTCATAGCCACCTGTGATCCGAATTATCTCTTCATTATTAGGAATCGCATACAAGCTGGCCTTATGACACCTGAGGAAGTCATCTGGATTACAGTCAAGAACAAAACAGCCACGGGCCACATATTTGGAACTAATGGCCAGATTATGACCTTTTTCAGAGTTGCCTAACCTAACAGAGCATCGCAAGTGCCTGCCTGTAACCAACAGTCAAAGGAGCTAACATGGCAAAGAACAGCTGGTGCAAGTTTACAGTACAAGGCAGCAAAGATTTCCCCCTTGACATGCTGCGGTATGATGCATGTTATCCGGCCACAAGTGAAGATGCAATTAACCTAGCAGCTAAGGATTCTCGGAAAGTAACTTTAATCTCAACTATGATTACAGACCCAACAGCAGGCAGATGGAATTCATTTGGATGGCAAGTAACTGACAAAACAATCATAAAGTAAGGAGAACTCAGCATGGCCTATACAATCAAAAACTTTAAGACAAAGAAAGAAATTAAACTTGCCCTGGCAGCCGGAGAGAAAATAACTTGCTACCAGCCAGGGCCATTCGGACCGTCAGTACCTGCCAATGGCACTATCTATTTGGAAGGCCCACATTATCCAGAGCCACATAAATGGTATGGCCAAGGCCAATTGAAGGATGGCGTTCTGGTAAGCATTAAATAACCTCGCTGACTGAATAACAGGTTAGAAACAATCAAATTTAAGGATTCTAACCTGTTGTTGAGTTAGCAAGATTGATAACCTCAACCAAGGAGACAGCCATGAAAACTGAAAAACTATCCTTCTTTCAGCGATTAGTAATCATTGCAACATTCATCATCATTACCTACGGATTAATTAGTTACATTGAACACCTTAGATAGCATCTAAGCAAGCGACAAAATCGCCTACTCTTAACAAGCGCAATCTCAATCTAAGGAGTCTTAATTATGTTTAGAACAGAATCAGTTTTCTTTTATCAAGGGTATAAATGTGTAGTTGTTTTCACTAAAATTGGGCATCGCTGCGGATATGTAGCGGTCACTCCAGATCATCCACTGTTCGGAATTGCTTATAGTCAAGATATAAAATCACCAGAACTTTTACAAGAAATATCAAACTCAACTATTGGTAAAAAATCTCTTATTGACATCTTTTGTTGGGATGGAAAAGAGGCAAGATTATCATTATTAGTAAATGTTCATGGAGGAATTACTTATTCAGGATTATCACATTTGTCCAATTTTCCAACAAACCAATTTGATAAGGTTTGGTACTTTGGTTTTGATTGTGGGCATTATGGAGATGGTAAAGATTTGAAAACAGCTGTTAAGTATTTTGGCTTAAATAGAATGAAATGGATTCTTGACTATGAGGACAAATATGGATATGCAGACAAAGATGAAGTACGTTCTTTGTCTTATGTAAAAAATGAATGTAAATTGCTTGCAGAACAACTTGATTGCATTAAAGAAATTCTTATTCAAACAAGAGTTAAAATAAACTAACTGGGCAAATAATTAGTTTGGCTGTTCATTTATGAACGACCAGGCAGAGCCATTCACAAGACAAACTAACAGGAGATTACAATGACCTCACAAGAGATTATGGCTTTCCAAGGGCATGAATTTACCTATTGTTACAGCGATGGTGATACAATGCCAGCATATATTAAGAAGATAGACCTAGATAAGAACTTAATAACCTGTTGGAGCTTTTCCTTAGTCACAGATCAAGGATATAAGTTTAAGCCTTTAAATGATGAAGAAGAAGCCGAAGCTGCTTGTTGTGTAGCTTATGAAAACTCCTTAGATGGAATCATTTCCTTAATTAACCAAATAAAAACTACTGGAAAGTTTCGCCCTGAATTAAAAGGTAAATTGAGGTTTTTCTTTGGCTGCCCATTCTAAAAATCAACCCAGGTTAAGCTCATGTCAATTAAGAAACGCTCCAAAGTTAAGCGTCCCACAATCAGGTTCTTCTCATCCAGCGATACTTATTGCGGATTTAAATTCCTTACCGAAGTTACTTACTTCGAACTTACAAACTGGCTCAAGAGTGGCAATTACCTCAAGCATAATGATCAGATCATAGATTCAAGGTCTCCCAGCAGTCAAATTTTCTCCCTATTAAGGAAAGGAAAATAACCATGCAGAAACTATGCCCAGTTTGCCAAACCCTCAATAATGCAGTCGGCTTTGATTTGAGTCAGCGAGAACTTCATAACCTCCACCAACTGGGCTTGCATGAGCATCTTTGCAAGACCTGCTATCATAAAGCACTCAGCAACTTGGCAACAGCTACAAAATCTGAGCTAGTTCCCCTGAACAAGAAGAAAGAAGAGACACAACTTGCCTACCAAGAAGCGGCTATGGCCTGGAAAGAAAAAGCCGATTTGTATCGCATCATAGATTATAACATCAGTATAAGTAAGTTCAATATCCAAAAGAGGGAAACAGCCAAAATTGCAAAGATTCCCACAGCCAAGGAACCTATCAATATTGAAGTCTTGGCAAAACAGATTCTTGCATCTTTGAACCAAGAACAGCAAGAAGCAATCTTGCGAACTTTTAGGCAAACACAAACTATTAACCAGCAATCATTATAAGGAACCAAGCTCATGTCAAATCCAGTCATAACTTTCCGTCTATCTCCCTATCAGCTAGCCCGTGGCCTGCAAATTGTTCGCGCACTTGAGCCAGACTTCCACCTCACTAGTCTTAGCCAACTAGTCAAAATCATCTATACTGATTATTTAGCCAAAATGTCACTTGGCCAAACAGATCAAGTAGACCCAAAAATCATGAACGAAATTAAGAATTTCATCATCAGTCCAAAGAAAAGGGAAATCAATCTCTCTAGCCTGGCAGATGATGAAGAAAACCTAGTAAGTTTGAATAAGTCAACTCTTTTCATGCCATTGCCAGATGAGATATCCGAATCTTCCATAGGCACTGTAACTGATTTCAGTCCTCCGAGTGATTGGATGGACGAAGGAGATGAAGAAGATGATTAAAGATTTTCAAGGAAACTATAGATGGCTCAGCAACTTTGCACCAGTAACAATTAGCATAGAAAATCGTAATTATCCTTCAGTAGAACATGCTTATATGTCTTTTAAGTCTGATGAATCTACCTGGAAAGACTTTTGTGCTAATGAAAACAACTCTGCAGGAAAAGTAAAAATGACTTCAAGAAAGATCAAACTTATAGAAGATTGGAACGATTCATTCAGACTCAAACTCATGGAAGATCTTATAAGAGTAAAGTTCAATCAAGAACCTTACAAAAGTAATCTTTTAGCAACAGGAAATCAAAATATTCAAGAAGGTAATTATTGGAATGATAAATTTTTTGGTATCTGTCTAAAGACTGGCATGGGAGAAAATCACCTTGGTCGATTAATTATGAAGATTAGAGATGAATTAAATAAGGAGACCTGTCATGAATAGAACATCCATTGAAAGAGCAAACAAACTCGTTATAAAACATCTTTCATCTCTTATTACTGCACATCTTTTAAGTGCAGCGTATGAACAATACACTCCAAGCAGTGATCCTGACAAAATGGATTCCATTATCGCAGATGGCCAGAAAAAAGCTAAAGAACTTCGTCGCTTACGAGAAGAGTTTGAAAACATATCCACTGGAATCATTGGGCCTTATTAATAACTTTAAAGGAATCTAACCATGAGCAAATCTCGCGTAGTTTCAACCAGAATGACAGTAAATGATCTTGCCAAAGCTAGAGATGGCCTAATCTCCAAGGGCATCAATCAGGCTGAAATCTCCACAGTTAGTCAGATTCTCAGACTAAGTATTTACTACGGAATCATTTATCTCTGTGATGATCCGAAAGATCCTCCAACTCAGGAATCCATCAACTTTATAAGGCAAAAGTTCAGTCAAACCAAAGTAACTAAAGCATTAACCATAACTGATCTTGAATAACAAGGAGAAAACTATGATATCTTTAATCTCTTTTGAAGATTCTTTTGCATTACCTGAAGAAGAGGCAAAAATCCTTAAGCTAAACTATACAACTGTAGATCTCTGTAAAGATTATAATGACAGAATTAAGCCTAAAGGCCCATATGACCATTATAAAGATGATTTAGTCCAAAAACAAGAAGAAGAAAAAACAAAGTTTTACTTAGAAGGAAGACAAATAGAATATTATTATGTCTGCACAAAATTACCAAATAATCATGGATTAGTTTGGGTAGAGAAAGAAAATCATCTTGTAGACTTAATAAAATTTTCTTTATCTTGCAGATATAAATTCTATATTCAAAAAACAATCAAATCAGAAGAACCAACAGTACAAAATATCCAGCTTATTTTATCTGAAATAGAGGATAAGGCAGCAAAAATTGAAAAAATAGTTGATCTTTTACAATCCTCAACATTCAATCAAAAAGTAAATGTTCATGTAGGTGGTGGATTAATAACAACTTATAATGAGCTTTCTTTAAAAGAAGACATTTGCACTGATATTCTTCAAACTGAACTTAATAATGGCTGGAGAATTATTGCTGTTTGTGTTCAACCTAATCAACGACGGCCTGATTATATTCTTGGAAGATATAATCCAGTATTAGAAGTTACATCAAAAAACGAAGCTTCAAGATAAAAATAAGTAAAATTTCAAATCAAAAATTATCAAAATAGAATATTAATTTAATAAGGAGCCCTAAATGAACCTACATATTGATAGTCACTGGAAATGGGCAGCCATGGATTCCGATGGAGCCTGGACTTTCTATGCTGATAAGCCTGGAATAGAGGGCCATGAATGGCAACCAACAATATCTGCTGGAGAATCTATCCCAGGCAAGCAATATATAACAGTCTCCAGTATCGTAAGAGGTTTTCCACATCTTACCAATTGGCATGAATCTTTGCATCGAATTATTAATAACCAATTGGTAAAGTTCGAACTTCCAAAAGAATCTCCAGCAGTTATTCGTGCAAGAGAAATTCTTGAAGAAATCGGCATAGTTGATGTTCAGGGAGCGTCCGCAGATCAGCTTAAGCCATTAGTTAAGATTATTGAAGCTCTTAATTATTATGTAACACGTTTTTATAATATAAAGGAATAACAATGAAACACATACCAATATTTCTTTGTGGCATTGTAATTGGTATCATATCTACTTCAATCCTAATCGGCATTCTTCTATCAACAGAACCTGATCCAGCAGACTGGAATCAGATAACCAAGATCGAGGCATCAACTAATGAGAAGACTTCAAACTTATAAAACGCCTCCAGATTTTAAGTGTCCATCCTGCAATCAGCCATGCACAATAATTGGCCTAGACAATTCATTCAGCTACTCAGGCACTCATTGCACCCATGGCCAGTCTGGAGTCCATTATCCATCTGGTTATGGCGAACCAGTCACTAACTGTTGCGAAGCTGACGTGCCAGATGCTGAGCTGGATGAACCAGATTATGATTATTAAAGGAGAATAATGATGAACAATTATTTAGTTGAAAAAACGATAAGTAAAATAATGATTGCTAAAGATAAAAAAGCAATTTTATTTATTACTGAAAATGAAGAAGTCATTGCTAAAACTGATGGAGATTGTTGCTCAGAAACATGGATTGAACATGTAGAATTACCATCATTAGGTTTTCCAGCTAAAGTTATTTCTGTAGAAGAGCTTGAATTAAATAAAGAACCTCAAAGAGATAATAATTATGAGTGTTTAGAATTTTATGGATGTAAAATTACTACAGATAAAGGAGATATCATCATTGATTATCGTAATGAATCAAATGGATATTATGGAGGTGAGTTATGTTGGCCTGGAGATACTTTTTATGGTGGCGTTTTTGGACAAAATGTTTCTGAAGAAGAATGGGAAGATCTCTTACAAGATATTTAACGGAGCCTAAGTTATGGTAATGAAATATAAAGGAAAAACTCTCACAGCCGAACAAGAATCTCACGTAAACAAAATCCTTGACGGCAACGATTATGCTATTCAGGCGCCTCCAGGCAGTGGCAAAACTTTTTTGCTCCTGGCCATGGCACGTAAAATGCCAGGTCTTGGCCTTTCAATCTCTTTCAACAAACTACTTGCTCAAGAAGCTGCAACTAAATTCGCCAGCACTGTAACTTGCAAGACCGGCCATGCTCTGGCCTACGGATCAGTTGGATTCAAATACAGGAAGAAGCTATCCAAATTGACAGGAAAACAACTAGCGGATACTTTTGATATCGGAGACTGGCAGCTTTATAACAGTCCAGCCAACAAGGGATATCTTATCCTAAATACGATCCGCAAGTACTGTTATTCTAGCGACGAAGTTATGCAGTACAAACATTTGCCAAAACTAACCATCTTACAAGACGCAGATCTGGATGTTATGCGAGAAGATTTGATTCAACACGCAAATCTTGTGTTTAACGAAATGGCAGATGTAACCAAACCTATGCCAATAACCCATGATGTTTACTTGAAAATATGGGCACTTACCAACCCAATCATCAACAAAGACTTCATCTTCTTTGACGAATACCAGGATAGCAACCCAGTAATCGCTCAGGTAATCAAGAACCAGAGTTGTCAAAAGATTTTTGTTGGTGACCAGTTTCAGCAAATTTACTGTCAACCTGCTGGAACAATTATTGCTGTTGCAAATAGAGCGCATTGGTATAAATCTACTACCGATAAACCAATAGAAAAAATAAAAATTGGAGAAAAAATAATAACATATGATAATAGCCATGTATTTAAAAATGGAAGAAAAGTTACAAGTATTACAGAGGTTGATTATTCTGGGAGATTAATTGTTGTGGTTACTGATCAAATGCATGAATCTAAATATATTCCAAGACATCAATGTATAATAAAAATAAGTACTAAACTTAAAAAGAAACATATTGTTTACCTTATGAAAAAAGGAAATCAGTATCGAATTGGAAAAGTTCCTTATTTTTATGAGAGTCAACGAAATCAATTTGGGCTTGGTTTAAGAGCTAGTGTAGAACAAGCAGATTCTGCATGGATTTTATCTGTACACGATACAACAGAAAACGCTCATTTATTTGAGTCTTATTATCAAGCAATGTTTGGTATTCCAGGAACTTGTTTTAGAGAACAGGATAAACATAAAATAGAACTTTCTTTTTTCTGGGAACTTATTGGAGATAATTCTATTAGAGGACAAGATTGCTTAAAACATTTTGGCTTATTTTTAGATATGCCTTTATGGAAATCTGGTACAGATTCTCTTGTAGGTGTCCGTAGACCATTTATAACAGCAGCATCAAATTTACATGATGGTATGATGATGTTGCCATTAGAGAATACTATTCAACATGAAGGAAAAAGAGACTATTCGGCAACTGATAAATGTTGGGTCCCTATATATGTAAGAGAAGAACATTATGATGGTAAAGTGTATTCTTTAGAAGTAGATGATCATCATACATATTATGCAGATGGTTTATTAACTCATAACAGTTGGAGAGGCGCGGTCAATGCCCTACAAGACGACAATCTTACAAAGCTCTACATTACTAGAAGTTTTCGTTTTGGTGAAGACATAGCTAACATGTCAAACACCATAATCTCTGGCTACTATCCATATGGTTTCGAGTATGTGCCATTTCATGGTAACGACGATGTGCAATCTTCAATCCATTATGAACCCTTACCTGCTGTAGATGCAATTCTCTGCCGGACAAACAAAGGCATTATAGCTGAAACCATTAATGCTCTTGACAAAGGCTTGTCAGTCCACATTCTCGGAGGAACTCAACAGCTAACATACTTGATCAATTCAATAATCCAACTTAAGCTAAAAGGATATACCAATCATCCAGACCTCTTCCTCTTTAAGAACTTTCCAGATCTTATTGAATATGCCGATTCTCCGATGGGCGGAGATATTAAGCCAATCCTCAAGTTAATCGAAACTTATGGCAGGGAACGGTTACTCAACATTCTTGAATCAACTGTAGAAGATCCATCCGAAGCCGATGTGACCATAACTACCGCGCATAAGGCAAAAGGGCTAGAATGGTCAAAGGTTCGCCTAGCAAATGATTTCAAAGTCCCAAGCGATAACGGCAACCCCACAACTGAGGAAACTAACATATTGTACGTTGCTGCCAGTCGAGCGCTGCATCAACTCGATCTGAGCAAATGCGAAGCATGTTGGCCTTCTACCTTTGACCGTGCTCGCAAGGTTGCTTACGAACAATGGCAAGTAGATCAGATGATTGAAAATGAGGAATGATCCTAGGCAATGACAACTATAACAACTCAATCAGAATTCAATCTTCTTCCACCTGGACATTACACCATCTCAAGCTCACTTGTAGCCCATCTTCTCAACCTTTACTGGAGAAATGCCATGTACAATCGTCAACTAGCCAAAATAGTAAATCTTTACCAAGAAGGTGTATCAAGCGAGGTATGTATCGCCATAATCATGGACCTGACCAAAGAGCTAAGTCCTCTTGCTCGTGCAAGCTGGATTCATAAGTTTTATGAAGAAGTTATTAATAAGGAGAAAGCATAATGGAAGAACCTTTTAGTCTAGTATCATTTTCCATGGGCTTAGTTATTGGTTCAGTTATTGGTATAGGAGGAATGTTTCTTGCTGATCGAGGTGACTTGCTTGCCCAGGATAAGATTATTGCAAATCTTGAGGCTGAAGCAAAATTCAAGCCAGTCATAACCATTGATGCTTTAGGCATTTGTAAAGTAACTACTGGTGGAAAGAGCTTCATGCTCATCGACGTTACTGAAGAACTCCGAGGCATTGAAGAAATCGACGAATCTTATCGAGCAACTGAACAAGAAATTGCAGCAGAAGAGCAATCTAAATAAAGGAAAACTAAATGGAAATTCAAGAAGGCGATAAATGTTTAAATTGTGGTGGTATATTTGGATATGAAAAAGTAGAAAATTGTAGCTGCCATATCAATCCACCATGTAGAGCTTGTGAAACAAATCCACTTGTATGTCTTGATTGTGGATATGATCCAGAATATTCTTTGGAAGAATGGAATAAAGGATAATTAAATATCTAAGTAAAGGAGGTGCAAATCTTGATTCCACGTAAATTCTTGCCAGAACTAATCGGAATGAATCTTTACCAAACTGGCCGAGGCGAATCTTTTTATGCTTGGAGCCATAAACATGCTATCACCAAGCGGCCAAACGAACTAATCTATTTCATCACTAATGCTGACAAGAGAATCTTAATTGTTAACAAATAAGGAGCTCACTATGAACAACTACAAAGTAGACTTTTCAGCAGAAACATCCTTTAAAGACAAAGTCGGCTGGTTTTATGTAGCTATCTTACTCATCATTTGCATCATCGGAGTATTATAACTATTAACTATTTAGGAGCCTAGCCAATGTTCAAGCACTATCCAGCTGAGGTAAAACATGCCATTGATGTGCTTTGGAATTATTCGCATGATGCCTATGCGTCAGGCCGAACTAAGAAAGAACTTCGCAAAGAAGGATATGATTGCAAAGGTAAAAAGGCAATGATGCATGTGTTTGTGTTGCCATATCTAAAGGGTAAAAAAGGCTAAAAAAGTGAAAAGAGTTGTTGACAACGGGGCCTTTTTCGTCTATAGTGGGGGGACATTCAACGGCAAAAGCCATGAAAAGCCCAAAAAAGCCATCTATCAGTAGATAGGCTCAAACTACTAAACATACCAAAGGAGGCCAAGGAAACCAAAACTTATCTGTAAGCTACCTGAAACTTTTTGTACCTGTTAGTAAGATCAAAATCAGTTTTAGTTGTATCACTTGTTGGGCATAAGGCCCATTTACCAACCACCCTAATTAGGAGAATCAAACATGTCCATGATCAAAGTAGTGTCCAATCAGGCAAATCGTGAGATCACCGTTACCGAGCCGGCAGTTTTGAACCTCGGCACTGTTGAAGAGATGGTCCAGTCCCTTGGAGACGACCTGGCCCTCAACATGATCAAGAACCAACTCAAGGTCAGCTTCCGCGCAGTTGTTCGCCGTAAGTTGGAAGAAAAAGACGATAACGGCGAATTCAGCAATGCCGATGACGCTATCTTGGCTGAGGACTTCAGCGATTGGAAACCGACCCTGAGGATCACGAAGACGCCTGAAGAGAAAGCTCTTGAAGCCCTCGGCAATCTGCCTCCGGAAGTCAGGGATGCAATTCTGGCGCAGTTCAACAATCGGTAATGCCTGAACGTCTTGGACACGCAGACGATAAAGCGAAGTGGGAGCTGGTGGAAGCCCAGCAATTCTTTTAACCTTCAACTCTTTTATGCCGGGAACGCATTGGATAGAAGTTCCATGCGCACCATCTGACCTGAATTGACAGGTATCGCTAACATGACGATGTTAGAATCGGCGCCTTGTTAAATTCCATAAGAGGCTTTCTCAAATGGATATTGAAAATCTTAATCTCATTATCAGTACACTAAATGAACTTGGAACAAACTCCAAGGAAGCATTTATGTGGTGGCTCGCAGTAACTTATGGAGCTACTTATTTGTTTGGTTTTATTTGGTCATGTATAGCATTATATATTATAAAACTTGGATATAGATTAATTAATAACTTAACTGATTCTAGTAAACTCATGAAGGCTGCTGGTGTGACAGGCTATTTCACCCCTAGTGAACTCAAAAAAGCTTGTGAAACATTAAGAAAGCATTATAAAGATACGCGCATTTAGTTAAATCAACCTGAATAAAATTCAACGAGAGGTTTCTCAAATGAATTTTCATGAAAAGATCGATTACTCAGCCTTATCAACTTATCTAACTTGCCCCAGGCGATTCTTGTTTCAGTATGTGCTGAACCTCAAGCCTGCGGGCCAATCAATCCATCTTGTCTTCGGCTCATGTTGGCATTACGGGCTGGAATCTACGTACAACCTTCTGAAAGACAAACAATCTCTGTCTGTTCTCGAAGCAACAGAACATTCAATCAAGAGCTTTAACAAACTCTGGAAGCTCGACGGCGAGCCTTACTGGAAAAACGAGGATGCAATCTTCCCCAAGAGTCCAGGCCATGCTGCTAATATGTATAAAGCATATTGGGACCGCTTCCTTACCAGTGACATAAAAGATCGTTCGATCCTTGCAGTTGAAGCACCTTTCTCTATTGATCTATCAACCAAAGATGCAAAGCTTCCAAATTATATTGGTCGCATAGACCTGATCTTTTCCAATGGAGCAGACGGGATTGATATTCTTGACCACAAAACAGCGAAAGCTATCTACTCTACTACACCCCAAACCTTTGAAATGTCATTCCAATCCGATGGTTACTTAACTGCTGGACGAATTTTTTATGATAAAATCCCCACAATTACATACCGAATAGCTCTTTGTCAGAAAAGCAAAATTGATTTTGTACCAATAACTATCACTAAACGCTCTGCTGCAATCGAACACTTCCTGTCTAATCTTTGTCATTATGCAGCAGAAATTCAGACTAACCTAAACCTTCTCGAAGAAGACAAGATTAACTGTACTGAACGAACAGACATCTTGCAATCTTTTCACCGCAATCCAGGCTATGCCTGCACTACGTTCAGCTCAATTTGTTCTTATTACGATCTTTGCAGACTTCGCAATAATCCGTTGCACTGGCTGGAAAAGGCTCCTCAAGGTTTCATGCATTCCGAATGGGACCCGGAGCTTCACGAGGAAAGAACAAAGAAGAGACTGACTGAAGTCTAAGATTAATTCATTTAAAGGAGTTTTAAATGAGCATACCTGACCCAGCATCAACACCATCTGTTGATACAACAAAGTTTCACAAAGCAAAACTAATTGAACGTAAGCGAATCTTTGATCTAAAATTTCTGCTTGCGGGTAATTCCGGATCTGGCAAGACCCACCTCACAGCCACCTATACCAAGGGACCTTTGCACTACTACATGTTTGACAAAGGAGGTGAAAAGACCATTGAGAAGATATCTAAGAATCGAAGTGATATTACTCTGGATAACTTTTCTCATGATGATATGTTATTTTCAGATTTCTGGCGCACTTTCCAGGAAGATGAAAAGAATGGGCTTTTTGAATGGCTGAAGGAACAAAGCGGAATGTTAGTGTTGGACAGCTTGACTAACGCTAACAAGAAAGCGATTCATGAGATTGAGAAAAAGTCAGGCATTACACCGTCTGGTATTGGAAAGAAGATTGACATGAAACTGGGTATGGCACCTGCTCATTGGGGCCAACTGCTGAACTGGATGACAACTCTTGTTAGTTCTCTCCAGGAACTTCCATGCGCTGTATCTGTAACTGTCCATCTTCATACACTTATGAATTCTGATCAAGAAGTAGTTGCAAGGTATCCAGCAGTCAACGGTCAATTTCGTCAGTTGCTTGCAGCAGATTTTGATGAAGCCTACCTGTTGACAACTCAAGGCACTAAGAGGCAAATCTTCTTTACAGAAAAACTAGCATTCGAGGCTAAGTCCAGGGTTTTTGATATGCCAAAGGTTGAAGGAGTTACAATGGATGATTTAGCCAAAGCATATCTTGCCGGAAAAACAATAATTCCTCAAGGAATTTAGTATGAAAAATCTAGATATTAGAAGTTTTGATAGTTTTATAGAGTTAAAGAAACGTTTTTTATCTAGAGTGCCAAAGAAGTACTTTACCACTTCTTATAATGATAAATGTTGGTATTGGAGAGCAGAAAATAAAAATCCAGATTATCGACAGCTTAAATGGGGTGGTAAGATGTATTTAGTTCATAGACTATCTTATTTAATTTTCAATGGACTCATTCCTTTAAATAAGATAGTTCGTCATACATGTGACAATCCTTCATGTATAAATCCTAAGCATTTAATTCTTGGTACTCATTATGATAATTCTATTGACTCAGTAAAAAATAATAGGCAAGGGCACCAAAAATTAAATATAGAAGCAGTAAAAGTAATTAAATGGATGTTAAAGTACAAAAATAAAAGAGGATTAACAAAAAAGTTATCTATTTTATACGATGTAGATGCCTCAACTATTACCCATATTAAAAAAGGAGATCAATGGGGCTGGGTTGAAGTGTAAATTATTGTTTTTAAGTAGCTTGCCACAGCATATTTGGCTGGCAAAACTGTTATTCCACAATCAATCTCAGCGTAATTAAAGGAGTTTTAATTATGAAGATCGGATTCAAACCAAAAAGTTATCCTTACATTATCTGTTTTGAAATTGATGATAATCATATAGACCCTGAGCGGTTTATAAATGAACTTCTTAGCTCTGCCTCATCAAGACCAGAAAATGATCTTGATCTTGTAGTAACTGTTAAGAGTAAAAGCATTACTGATGCTGAATAATCAAAGTCAAGGAGGAAAACAAAAACAAACAAACAAACAAATAAACCAAATCAAACTAAAACAAATCAATCGAACCAAACCAAAACAAACTAAACAAGGAGCAATACCATGGCAATGATTCCTAATCTTTCCGAAATCCCTGACAAGGCACCCGTAGAAGCTGGCGAATATGACCTCCGCATCACCAAGGTCAAAGAAACCAAGTCTCAGCGAACTGGTCGATATGGATGCCAGCTCATTATCAACATCGATGGCGAAGACAACGCATCTACGATCTTTCATACTCTCTGGTATGGCAATTACAAAGACTATCAGGGCGATGATGAAGAGAAGAACAACCTCATGTGGAGGATGGTGAAAGATTTCCTTCGCGCACTTGGCTTAGATCCAGACCAGGAAACTGACGAGTCTGATCTGGTTGGCCTGGAGTTTACTGCAGAACTCAATTATAACGATGGCATGAGTACTGACGATGAAGGTAATCCGATTAAGATTGGAGCACCGAGGAATGAAATAGTTCGTGTAGTATAAAGAGTTAATTAAGCAAAACTTGCCGTTCACTATTGAACAACCAAACTAAAAGGTTCCCCATTAGTGAACGGCAACTTTAATTATTACCTTAAATCAGGATGCAGCGAGGGCATTTAAAAGGCTAATAACCTTTAGTAACGGATGACAGCGGGACCGTAGCCTAAGAGGTGGTAATATCCATGGAAATGACATCTAATGAGCGACCTGGCCATCCTGATTTAAGTTAATAACTTTGTAACATAGAGTAATTAGGAAAGAGTTTTCCAATCTCAAGGAGATTAAAATGACAAGAGGCCAACTAATCAAAGAAATCATCCAGGCAAATATGGCCTATGCTTCTGGCATACCATTCATGACAGACAGTGAATATGATTTGCTTTGGCAACAACTGTACGCTATTGATCCACATAACAATCTCCTTTACCATACCGCTCAAAACCGAGCAGCCTTGACAGGCAAAACCTGGCACAAACATCCAATATTTGGGACAAACAAAGCCTTCAATATGATCGACCTCAAGCCATTCCTTACAAGGTTTGGCTCTTACGTGCTTAAGATCGAGCCAAAATATGATGGCTGTGCAGCAGTTGTAACCCTCACAGACTCGGGAATTGCACTAACCCTTGAAGGAGATGGACGATGTGGAGCTGACATATCTCACATGATTCCATACATCAAGTTTCCCTTTCAGCTGAGGCACTTTCAAGCAGTAGAAATTCTCATACCTTTGAACGAGTGGAATCCAGACTATGGAGCCAATCCTCGCAATGTAGTGGCAGGATGGTTAGCTCGCAAATATGATAAGCCAAGTGCCATGATGACAGCCATACCACATAATTATGGCGAACTATTCACTGACTATACCTACTCCGGTAGCCTTGAAGCTATGGGAGAATTTTTGCTTGAGACATACAGCAACTGGTCAAAAATCTATCCGATGGATGGACTGATGATTAAGGTGGCTGATGAGAAAGTTCGCCTAGTTGCAGGTAATAATGGACAGACCAATAACTGGAGCATCGCCTGGAAACCACCAATCCAAGTTAAAGAAACCAAAGTGGTTGATATTGAATGGAATATAAGTAGGCTCGGCAGGGCAATACCTACAGTTGTATATGAACCAATTGAACTTTGTGGCACTACTAATAACCGTGTAACTGGAAATAATGCTCAATGGATTAAAGATAAACAGATTGTTATTGATTCTATAATAACTATTGGTAAAGCAGGAGAAATTATACCAAAGATAATTGATGTTGATAATGATGAATGGCTTAATAAACTTAAAATTAAATTAAGAAATGATGGAATAAATATTCCTGAGGATAAACCATTTGTTTATGGTCATTTACCTGAACATTGTCCAAAATGTCATGAGCCTCTTCAATGGGAAGGTGTTCACTTAGTCTGTAATGGACCGACTTGCATCGCCAAACTCATAGTATCCATTGCATATTTCTACTCTCAAAAAGGCATCAAGATCGACGGTGTTGGTGAAGGTATTATAGAAAAACTTCTTCAGAATGAGAAATGTTATTCTGTGTTATCAACCAAGCCCTGGGCCTTACTCGATCCACTTAGCTACGACATCGTACCGGACATAATAAATGAGATTGGAGTAACCATTTATAGCAACATCGCTGAGCAAGTATTCTCAATGAACAATCAATGCCACATGGCACACTTTGTTTCAGGATTAGGCTTGCCAGGATTAGCATATAAGTCAGCTCTTCGGCTGTGCCAATATCTTAAGACTGGCGAAATCAACATCCACATAACCGAGCGGGCCAAACAAAGTTTTGTAACCGCAGCGAGTATTTACACTAACGCTATTACGGAGATGAAAAACTTTTCATTTGCTCCACTCCCTACTGAGGCAAAAGCCATTTATTGCATAACCGGATCATTAAGCCAATCCAGAGAAGCTATGATCGAAATCTTAAACGGTTACGGCTATGAATTTTCTGCTGGAGTAACGAGAGAAACAAACTATCTTGTAGTCGGAGACGATCCTGGTAGAAACAAGATCGAAAAAGCCATACGCTATAACATTCCTCAAATAACTGAGGAACAACTTTTTGCATTATTAGAAAAAGAATTATTTGCTAGAGATAATAACAATTAACCCTCAAGGAACTAAAATGGAACCATTTGAATGTAAAGTAACAGCTCGTATTGACAAAGACTTGTATGATCAAGTCCAGGAACACTTTCACCATGGGCAGCAGACAAAGCTATTTCGGCAAATCTTTCTCTCGCTGAAAAGCATAATCTTGGGAGGAAAGTTCAATGAAGTCCTGGACTATATGTATAAGGGCAAACCATTAACTCTGCCTGGAATTGAGGAATAGATATGATCATTACAAAACAACGAGAACTAGCAGATTGGCAAAATAAGAACTTTCCAACTGAAGACTTATTAAAACTATCTAAAGAAGATTTAGTCATAATGATATGTAATCTTCAAATGGCTTTAGGTATGTGTGAAGAAGTTGGAGAGATAGCTCATGCAATCTTAAAGGGTACTCAAAGAATACGTGAAGGTAAAGATGGTATTGATAAAGATCTCATAGCTGATGGTTTCGGAGATGTTTTTATTTATGGATCTCAATTAATGACTCTTAATAAAGTTACAGTATCTAGTGCCATTAATCAAACTATTCAACAAGTTTTAAAAAGAGATTGGAATCAAAATAAAGATAATGGAGAAGTAAAATACACATCTAATGACGGAGCCTAACCATGCCACTAATGGATCGCATTTATACTCGTTCCTTCTTAGAAATGTCTTACCCAGAGCAAGCAAGAATAATTGAAAAAGTCCGCACCATGAGAACAAGCGCACTGAATGCAGCTTTAGTAAAATCTCAGCAGATAACCAAGTCTGCAATGAAAAACATTTCCAAGAACTCAGGGACAAAGCGAGGCAAGAAGATGCTAGCTGATCCGACTAAGGCTGCTACAGAAATGCTTGGCAAGCTTTCGGCAGATCAAATAGAGGCAATCAGAATGCAGTTTCAAAACTTAAATTAGATTATTATGGAGAATGAAATCATTTTAAAGAAAACTAAGAGAACTGATAAAAGACTCTTAGAACGAATGAAAAATCATTATTCTCAACCTAAAGGATTTGTTGGAAGAAATATTTGCTATGCAATATATTATAATGATTTATATTATGGGCATATTGTAGCCGGATCTGCAACTCGATATCTTCCTGGGAGAAACAGTTTTTTAGGAGTAAGCTTAAAAGATATAAACAAAGTAATAAATAATATCTTTTATAATATTTCTCCAATTAATGGTTCTTATCCTATTAGGAATTTTACTTCATCTGTATTAAAAGTATTCATAAAAAGATCTTCTACTGATTGGTTTAATAAATATGGAGATCATTGTATAGGATTCGAAACTCTTGTAGAATTACCACGTAAAGGAGATTTATATCTTCGAGCAGGTTGGAAACAAGTAGGGGTAACAAAAGGGTTTACTTGTAAAAGAGTTAATGATGTAAATGATTGGACTGTATCAAAAGATAGTTGGTCAGGACGTAGAGTATGGAATATGGATGAAGATAGTTTGAGGCCAAAGAATGTTTTATGTTTTAAATTATAAATTTTACACTAGGTAAAGCTATGCAATTATTTCAAATAGAAGAACGTAACATTTCAGAGATCATCATCAAAGACCGTGCTCGCATGGATGTTGGCGACATCTCAAGTCTTGCCGATTCCATCTCTATGGTCGGCCAGCTCCACCCGATCCTCATAGATTCAAATAACGTCCTAATCGACGGCTTGCATCGCATCGAAGCTCTTAAGAAACTCGGTAGAGAAACAATCGAAGTTCGAGTCTTCGACGGCATTACTGAGGACGATCACTTCCTGATCGAACTCCTGAGCAATATGGACCGCAAGGAATTCTTGTGGCATGAAGAGATAGACCTCAAGTATAAGCTGCACAACTATTGGCTTGAAGCCGCAGCTAAGGAAAATAAATCTTGGGGCTACAGAGAAACAGCCAAGAGACTTAAGTGCAGTCTTGGTGGATTATCTACTGACCTTGCTTTCGCAGAAGCCTTAAAAGTCTTTCCAATCCTCAAGCTCCAGACTACCAAAGGCCGCGCTAGGGAAGCCTACAAAGCTCTTGGAGAGCAAGCTAAGGCACTTCAGCGAATGGGCAGCTTTAGTGATACTGAAAAAGAACGCTTGGCTGCACTGCAAAGTGGTCAGATGACAGCCCCAAAAAAGAACACAGTCAAGAAAGCAGTCTTTGACAAAACCAAGCAGGCGAAAGAAAAGCTGGAAGACATTGATGAAGAGGAGCAGGAAGACGAATCTGAGAATGACCTTATTGATTCTAACATCCGTGTAATTTATGTAGCCGAAAACTATAAAACCTTCCTCGATAAGATTCCTAACAACTCTGTAGGGATGGTTGAACTCGATCCACCATACGCCATTGATTTCAACGACAATTATGGTAAGACAAACAAGATCGAATGTAAAGCAACTGATTGGGATGAGAAAGAACTCTATGACTTCTATTTCAATTACCTACCCTTAGTATATGAGAAGATGCTCGACTGTAGTTGGTGCTTAGTCTGGACAGGCAAGGAACACTTCATACAGATCAACAATATTGCAAAAGACATTGGATTCTCAGTTCAGTCTCCAGGTTCTTGGGTTAAAACTGGCGGCAGCACTAACAAGCCTAAGACTAATATGGTAAGTAATTGGGAAATGTTCTTGCTGCTCCGTAAGGGCAATGCACAGTTCAACACTCCTAGTTTTCCATCAGCAATTAACATTAACACAGTCAGTTCTGCTCAACGAATCCATCAATGGGAAAAACCGATTGAGCTGTATGACCACTTTGTAAAAGCTCTCGGTAAGCCAGGCACTATATTTATGTCTCTGTTCGCTGGCTCTGGCAATTGCTTAATCAGTGCAGCGAAAGCAAGAATGACACCGCTTGGATGTGATAAGGCACAGAAATATATTCCTGAATTTTACCAGCGGCTTGAAAACTATCTTGGGATAACTGCTGAAGTAGAAGGACTGTGATATGCCAAAATATTCCGTAGAGCAGTTACGATCTGATAAAGCTGTTCCGGCTGAACCTGGATCTAACTGTTGCCTGCACAAGAACATTGTACCTCTTGAGATAGGATTTGCATCCAAGAGCTGGCCAAATGGATATAAGAACGAACCTAATTATAACTTTGCCATTAATATTATTAGTGCAAATGTTATCCGGGTTCGATCTTATCTTTGTCTTGACTGTAAGCAAGAGATTAAAGCTCCAAACCCAGGAGCATTAACGAAAGATAGGATATGATTTATGTGTCGATATTGTTATAAAGGACAAAGTACTGATACATTTGAAATAGGCTTTAAAATTCATGATAAAGCATATGAGGTAACTTATTCTTTTAATAAATTAGAAGAGCAATTATTAAAGTATTTAAAAGTAGCCCCTATTGAAAGAAGAAAAGAAATTAATGCTTATCATAAAGAAGTTATTCGTATGAGGAAAAAGTTTAATAGATATTATAACAGTTTTCTTACAGAAAACAAATAGGATACCTCATGATAATCCCTAGCATATCAGCTACAGCACCAAAGCAGAAAGAAGGTTCTTTCGATTGCATGGCTGTAGATTGCCCAGCGACAGACAATATACTCACAGCAGAGATTGCCATGGTTGGCGAAGCTCCAGGTGAGATTGAAGTAATTAAAAACGAACCATTTGTTGGTCAGACAGGCTCTCAGTTCAATCGCATCTGTGCAGCAGTCAGAATTGCAAGACATAGAATATATCTCACCAATGCGTGCAAAGCTAAATTTCCAAAGAACAATACAGCAGTTCTCTGGACAGACAAGGGCTATCGTCATCCAAACTGGTCCAAATTGCAAGCAACCCTAATTGATGAACTTGCCCAATTCCCTGGAAAAGTAATAATGTTGCTCGGAGCTACTCCAATGAGGCTCTTGCTGGATGAGCCTAAATTTGATTCAATTACAAAATATCGTGGAAGTTTTTATCATGCCGAAGACTTCCCTCATTTGAAAGAAAAGCTGGCTGGAAAAATAATCGGCCTGAGCTATCACCCATCTTTCACCCTCCCGTATGGCAAGCCCATCCACTTCTATACGATGATCGCGGACTTTACGAAAGCCTTGCGAATCATTGAAGACCCAAGCCTGCTGACTGATAACGTAGATGTCAAGATCAAGCCCAGCTTTGAAGAGATAATGCAGTTCTATGCTCTCATTAAGACCAAGCAGTATGTAGGTTTTGACATTGAGGCAACTCCAGAATTCATCACCTGCTATTCGCTCGCAGTATATAACGAGAATCGAATAATCTCTATGTCTGTTCCTCTCATGAACAATCAAGGGAATTATTGGTCCCCCGAGGAAGAGGTAAAGATCTGGATTGGACTTGCAGAAATCCTGAATGACGATAAGATCGGTAAGATATGCCAGAATGGAATGTTCGATATCATGTTTACGTTCAGAACAATGAACATTAAAACAGATAATTTCTACTTCGACACCATGCTGGCGCAGCATATATGCTATACAGAACTTCCCAAGGGATTGGATTACCTAACTTCAACTTACACATACTTCCCCTACTATAAGGATGAAGGAAAGCAATCACACCTTAAAGCGATTAAAAACTGGCCACAATACTGGACATACAATGCCAAAGACTCTGCATACCTCTTGCCAATAACTGAGAAGCTTCTTGAAGAGTTAGGCGAGTTTGAGTCTATGGATGCCATGGATTATACCATGAACCTTCATAAGCCATTAATGGAAATGGAATTCAACGGCATACTTACAGACACAGACGGTATTGCTAAGATCAAATCTGAGTATGAACTCAAGCTGATCGAGCTTCAGGCAGAGTTGAACAAGATCGCAGGCAGAGAGCTTAACCCAGGTTCTGCCAAGCAAATGGTCGCATATTTCTATGGCATTTGTATGATCAAGCCATATGTAAATCGCAAGACTGGTGCAGTCACCTGTGATACGGTTGCCTTACATCGAATTGCTAAAAAGGATGTTAAGGGTTCCGAAGAAGCTAGGATTATTATCAAGATTCGTAAGTACCAAAAGCTAGTCTCAACTTACTTCAATATTCAAGTAGATGATGATAAGAGACTTCGATGTAATCATAAAATTTCAGGCACTGTTAGTGGTCGAATCGCTACGGAGAAAACCTATTTTGGAACCGGCAGCAATTTACAGAATCAGCCATATGTTTTTAAATACTATTTGATCGCTGATCCTGATTGGATTATGTGCGAATGTGACCTTGCCAAGGCTGAGGCGCATGTAGTCGCTTACCTCACTCAAGATGCCAATATGATTCAGTCATTTGAGTCAGGCATAGACGTTCATTCCTTTAATGCTAGTAAGATATTTGGAGTTCCAATTGAAGAAGTAATTCATGAGGCCAAGACTAAAAAGTCTGACCAGAAATCAACCATGCGTTACATGGGCAAGAAGGTAGTTCATGCATCCAATTATGCAATGGGGCCACAGACATTTTCAGACAATCTTGCGGCGGAGGAAATTTTCAAAAGCCAATCAGAATGTAAGAGATTGCTAGACATGTACTCTGATCGCTTTCCTGGACTGAAACGCTGGCATCGTTCAATCGAAGAAGAGGTTCAGAAGAACAGGGTCTTATATAATCTATTCGGACGACCTCGCAGGTTCTTAGGTGAAATGAATGCAGCCTTATTCAGAAATGCCTATAGCTATAAACCTCAATCCACTGTAGCAGAACTGCTGAACCGCGGAATGATTAAAGTAGTTAATGATCCTCGGATGGGCAAAGATGGCTTTGACATTCGCTGCATGACAACAGTCCACGATTCGTTTGTATTTCAGTTTCACAAAAGCCAAATCCCAAACTTGGTTCAAATCTTACTAATCATTAAAGATCATTTAACCCACACATTTACTTATAAAGGAAAAAGTTTTACCATCGGCTTAGATGCTAAGATCGGCACTCAATGGGCTGGAAACACGGCAGATATAAGTACTTTCAATCAAGAGTCTGTAGACAAGGCAATTGAAAAGATAGGATTTTAATTATGAAAATTGAATATAAAACTTATGGTAAAAGTATCCCACAGAAATTGAATGAAGTAAATGAAATCCTTAAAAAACAGTGTGAGCAGACTATGAAAGAATTTCCAAAGATATCACATAAATGTAATACTTGTGGTGGAGATGGTCTTGAGGATGTTTCGTACCATGGTTCTCCTCAATATGAACCTTGTCAAAGATGTGATGGAAAGAAAGATGTTATCTATTACAGAGAAATGACTGTGAATGAAAAGTTAGATTATTTATTAAATCTAATTATAGATATGAAATTAAGTAGATAAAATGGACAGCAATCCATAGCAATCATAGAGCATCTTGATAAGGACAATCTTTTACCATGTCGAGGCAATTAGATAATTGGCTGTCATACTATATGAAGTACACCCAGCGAACAGAACCTCCAGAACTATACCATCTGTGGAGCGGCTTAACTGCAATTAGTTCTGCCCTTCGTCGGAAATGCTACTGCAATTGGGGAGCACTTCGAGGTTATGTTTATCCAAATTTGTTCATTGCATTAGTCGGTCCACCTGGAGGAAGGAAAGGCACAGCAATGAAGATAGCAAAGAGCTTTGTGCAAAAACTAGATGTTAATATTGGTGCAGATTCGCTAGGATCAACTCAGGCGTTGTACAAAGAACTCATGGACAGCGAAGATACTTATGTTGATCACGCTGGGTTTACTCGCAAACATAAGAGCGTGTCAATCTGGTCAGAAGAATTTCAAGTCTTCTTGAACGATAGAGATCAGATGTTACTCGCAAGTCTTACTGACCTGTTTGATTGTGCAGACGTTTGGAAGTATAAGACCTTAGCCAGAAAGACAGAGGACATATCCAATTGTTTTCTCACAATCTTTGGCTGCATTACTCCTAGTTTGTTGCAATCTAAGCTGAGTCAAGATGCAGTTGGTGGGGGCCTGATATCACGGATTATCTTTGTAGTTGGTCAAGGCCCTAAGCAGCGAAGAGCATTGCAGTTTTTGACAGAAGAAGAGGAAGACATACAAAAGAAGTTAGAAAATGACCTGCAAGAAATTGCAAATATGTCTGGGCAGTTCACCCTAAGTAAAGATTTTCTCAAAACCTATGTACGCTGGTATGAACAAGAGTATGATGACTCTGGTGTGCCAAGTGAGCGCTTCTTAGGTTATAATCATCGGCGACCCTTGCATTTGAACAAGGTCTGTATGCTAGTGTCTGCCGCAGAATCGGATGAAATGATTATCACGGCTGAACATTTCGAGCAAGCCTTGGCAATAATGCAAGTAACAGAACAAGAGATGCCAAACGCCTTCTATGGACTTGGCTTATCAAGCAATGCGAACATTTATGCCAAGCTACTTTCCTTCATCGAGTCACGAGAAATATTCGATTGGACCGAAGTGATACGGAACTTTCACCTGGATGTAGAAAACCCACAGCAACTTCGTGGATATCTTGAAATGGCAGAACAGGCAGGTGTGGTCAAATCAGAGCATTCCATCACAAGTAGCCAATATCACACGATTAAGAGGACACACAAAGAAAGAGACCCAACTTATCTTGATCGAACAGTATTCAGGTTAATGGATAGGAATGTTATTAAAAATCAAATGGAGAAGAACTAAATGAATAATGAAATGGATAATGAAATATTAATAATGTGGATTTGTTTACTATATGCAAACTTTTTCAATTTTGCTGCCTTATATTTAAAGCAGGATGGAAAAAAAGTTTCTGCACTAGTTCAATATCATGGATTTTTCTTTTGTTTATTATCTGTAATAAACATTTTATTAAATCTTAATTAATAAAGGAATGATTAAATGAGGATTACTCAACCAACAGAATTTAAACCTATTACTATTATTCTTGGGACAAAAGAAGAAGCTGAATCATTCTGGGCAGCTATAAGATTCTCTCTTGATAAACTTGAGTTTAAATATAACGAAAAAGAAATTTTAATTGCTATATCTAACTGGTTTTCCAACTCTGCACAATTTTAACATAAGGACTTCATATGACACCTGAGACAAAAGTACTATTCTTTGACACAGAAACATCTGACTTCATTAAAAAATCCCTGCCTGCCAATGATCCAGAGCAGGCTTGGACTGTGCAGATTGGTGCGATTTTGGCCAGTCAACAAGAAGACATTGATCAACTTAATGTCATCATCAAAAGTAATGGCAGGTCAATGAATTATTATGCCCAAGAAGTACATGGCATCACGGTTGAGCGAGCCGACCAAGATGGCATTGAAGAACTTGAAGCTGCTGAACAATTTGGCAGACTTCTTCGCCAGGCTGACTTAATTGTCTGCCATAACTTCTCTTTTGATTGGAACTATGTTTACCAGATGATGGAACGCAACTTGGATGACTTGTCAGATGAAGCTAGGTCTGCATTCTATCTTGATCTTCCCAACCATTGCACCATGAAAGATAAAGCTGTGGTCAAAATGTGTGGACTTAAAAATAAAGCTGGCCGTGCCAAATGGCCCAAGCTAACCGAACTGCATGAACACTTATTTGGAGAAGGTTTCGATGGCGCGCATGATGCATATGCTGACATAACTGCAACCAAGCGATGCTTTTTTGAATTGGTAGATCGTGGAATTATTGTGCCGAACCTAAATTCTAGTGAATAAAACTGGTTGTTTATTTATTAACGGCCCGCCTTTAATACCTAGTTGAAGTTATTAGGCCAGCCTAAATCGTTATTTTTGTAATAATATTAAAGGTTTAGGCTGTTTTAAAAGGTTGAAAAATCTTCACCCGACGCTGTTTTTAAGGTTGACTTTTTACCACCCGTATGTTACCATAGAAGCATTCAATCAACATAAGGATATTCTATGGAAGAAACTGAAAAGAATAAAGCAATTGCTATATGGCTAAATCATAATGAGACACTTCAAAAGAAGCAAGTCTTTACTGAGAAGTATTCCCCATATAGCATGATTGGTAAATGTAAAAGACTAGACACAAGGATACAATACATGGATATTTTTGATCGTCTATTAGCTGTATCCAAAAAAGCTGGACAACTTTGGAATGAGATCAAAGAAAACTCTGATAAAGATACCAACATCGCTGTAATGCATAGCTTTAATGATTTGGATAAATCTACAATGGGCACAACTTATCGAAGGTTAGTAGAATTAAAAGAGCAAGACTTAATAAGAAAAGTTGTTCCATTTGAACTTCCAAACGAGGATCTGTCTATGCTAAAATCAATTCCAGCTATACCTGAAATGCATTCCTACATGATTAATCCCTACCTATTAAAGCCATGGAAGTATGAATTGGCAAAGCAAATCTGGGACTTAATCGAGCCAAAGGAGACAAACAATGTTAGATGATAAAATCAAAATGATGCTTCCATCAATTGATGAAAGAACCCGCAACTATTCGCTACGCGCAACTGAATGGCTTGACTTCTCTAAAGAGGTTTACAATCACATTGAACTCTACACTGTACCGCAGTATGGTGATAAGGGTAAAGATCAATGCTCTGAGTTCACCGAATCCGATTTCATCACCCAGATGAAAAAGTATCTAAATCGCTATGGCAAGAATTCTCGTGAAGGACAACAGAAGTTAGACTTGCTCAAGATTGCTCATTATGCAGGAATGCTCCATGCAAAACTAACTAACGAGGAAAAAGCATGATCGAAATCTTCGAAGATGATTACATAGACTTCACTACCGAATCTCAGGAATCAATCTTTATCTGCCCTACCTGTAGTTGTTTCAATGGAATTAATTGGTGCCTGAAAGATAATGACCACAACCTTAATGGTGAAGGTGTATTAACGAAAGATGGTTATAGTGTAACTATGTGCATCGACTATGAAAAAATTAACTGAACTAGATCTCCAGAATGCTCTGGACGAATGCGAAGTGATGCGGTTTTCCACTCATGGAGATTGGCTGGCTGGGATGGTGAAACGATTGAATGATGCGTTAGGACATTCTAGCTTTAAGTTGCATTCTAAGAAGCCAAAGAAGTTAGTTATTACTACTGGCAATTCTGTCGAACCTGAGTGTAAAAGCTGAAGTGCTTAACTACACCTGGAGGGTGTAAGATGATTCCAATATCAACTGTTCAAAACCTGAAACAACTCTCACATGCACTTGATCCTGGAACATTAATAAAATTAGAGGGAACTAATTTCTCATTCTATGTTTCAGGAGATGCAAATATTACAAATCTTACTAAATTAGGTAAAAAACTTCGAGGCTTCTATAGGAAAAACAAACATGAAAATAATCAAACCAAACGTTGAGTTCTTTGGAGCAGTTCCAACAGATTATGAATCCTCAATTCGTTTCATCGAAATGGCTGGTCGGACTTGTTACAAATCTGAAGACAAAATCACTCCTGATAGTACAGAGAAGTTTGTGAGGAAGTTGATTACGGCTGGGCATCTGGCTATGGTTGAACATAGCAATTTTGTAATACGAATGCACCAGCCAATAATAATAGTTCCAAACTTAATTGCTGTAATAGAAGCAACAGTTGGAAAGTATCTTAATGTAATTCAAGATGCAGATTACATTTATATTGGTGGAAGTTTAACTGCATGGTATCAAAGAGGAAATATAGTTGGCTGGGATGATTCAATATTCAGAGTTTTTGCTAGAGAGTATGATGATCTTTTTGATATTGTCATGCTGACACCAGTAAACACTCCGTGGCAAGTCTGTCCTCATGATGAGATTCCACCTAGCCTTCATCGCTATAGTGCCAAATTTATCTGTGACCGAGGTGTGAGTCATGAACTTGTGAGACATCGCCCATGCTCGTTTGCTCAAGAGTCTACAAGGTATGTGAATTATGCTGGAAAGGAAATGGAGTTTATTAGGCCAGATGGATTTGCTGAATGGTCAGAAGAAAATCAAATACGTTTTATGATTGCTTGCAGTGAGGCAGAAGCAGCATATAATGGACTGTTACTCAAAGGATTAACACCACAAGTAGCCAGAGCAGTTCTACCTAATGCCCTTAAAACTGAACTTGTAGTAACTGCTGATGCTGCTGAATGGAATCACATTCGTAAGCTACGAACATCACCAGCAGCCCATCCTGATATGCAGCGAGTTATGAGCATGATGCCTTGGGAGGAATTTTTATGAAAACATTCCGCCTGAAGGCTGACACAACCTTTCGAGCAGAAAACATAGATGAGGCTTTTGAAATTCTAAGTGAATATTTCAAAAGTTTGTCAAGTGGTGAAGCTGAATGGACCTCTCCATTTGAGGATGGAAAGATATTTATAGAGCCTGTAGAGTAATTAATAATGCCAGAACCTACAATGTACCGTAAGTTCTGGCATCATCACTTGCTTACTGTATCATCTTTGATACTTCAAAATATTTATTGAACAACATCTCTCGTTGCTGCTGCAATTGTCCAAGTCTTTCCCGAACATTTGTTGTCTGTTCAATTTCTTTCAACTTATTAATTACTGCCTGATTCCGATTCAGGGAACTTTGAAAATTTTCATGCAGCTTCATTTGTTTGAACTTATCAATATTTGAGTTCAAGAAAGTTCGCTTATCTTCCACATTCTCTAGCTGCCTCTTGAAGAGCTTTACTTCCTTTCCAGCCTTAGTAAATTCTTGTTCGTTACTACTCTTTTTGTAATCCTCTCCTCTGCCATAGTTCCAATAATAAAGCTTACCCCCAATTGGAATGGACTCAACAATCCTTGCATGATCAAAATTCATGGTGTCTCCAGCAACATAGTCTCCGTATGCTTGACCAAGATCCTTACTGATAGAATTAACAAATCTAAATGGAGGCAAAATCTGCCCAGCCAGCCCAGATCCTAAACCTTCTCGAGTAGTTTGCATACGAACATATTTTGATGCTCCACCCATGGTGAGAAAGTTCTCAATTACGTGATCTTCAAACTTCACATCTTTGCCAAGCAAAAAGTCTTTCAGTTCATCCGCACCAGCATTGGCTAATGTAAGTAAACTCACCAGCTTGATCATATTCCCAATTCCTTCAATAACCTGATCCTTTTCTCCACTCTTAATCTTGTGCCAGGCTTCATTTCTGAATACATCAAACTGCTTGATTGTGTAGGTCTTGAGCATATAAAACACTCGACCATTACCAGACTTAAGGTATTGTTCTGGCATTTCTGACAAAGCAACTGGCTGAAAGTCTAACAATCTATGGTACAGTAACATCTTCACATTGTCAGTTGGATTGCCAGCGAGCAAATCATTTATAACACTTTCCGATTGAGTGCCAAATATCGGTTTGAGTTGCTTCAACAGTTCTGTACGTCCAGCCTCGCTGCTAGCCATAACTTTGTAATTATCAAACGCATTGTTAATTAACGTCTCTTTTCCGATTGAATCAATGCGCTCAAGACCAACTTTTTTGAATACCCAACTTACTGCATTGCCAAGCGTCGTTCCATCTGCAAACTCCTGAGCTATTCTTTCAATTCCGAGATCTTCCTTAGTTATTTCAGACTTCTTAGTTATGGCCTTAGAAATATTCTTAACTGTACTAGCCAGGCCACGTGGCGTCCATACTCTACCTACATACATCGCCCAGGCAAGATCTCCAATCTGCGTCAGTGCTGACAATGGCGATCCCATTACGTCGATGTATGACATGTTCTTATAGGCATTAACTATGCCGGTCGTTCCATGCTCGTGGAACCTAGCATCTAGAATGTCCCTAACTACCTTTTCATCTTCTGCCTGGATTCTTCCAGACATTCGCAGGTCATTAATATATGTGCCGATATTCTCAGTATAATCTCGCTGAAGTTTGTACTTATCCAACTCTTGTTCAATTCTCAACAGGTCACTAGCAACATCATCTATGCGTGCAGTATTATTGGTGAGTTCATACTCTTTGAGCATTGCAGTCTTTCGTTTCTTCTCAGACTTTAGGTTTGCTATCCTCTCTGGAACCTTACCAAAGAAACGCCTAGCCTCAATCTTCTTGGTCATACTATAGATGTATTGCATCAATGCTGCATCACTATCCATGTAGTATTTATTCAACTCAGGAGGGACAGTTTCATATACACGAGCTTGAATATTCCCTGGGCCACCAATACCTAGATTACGGCCAAGAATCGTGTTGCTTGCAATATCTGCTGCCTGCTCAGGATACGTTGCCTCAAACTTCTCAACGCTCATTCCTAACTTATCTGCATACTTCTTAATTGCATCAGTGATAACTGGTCGTTGAGAAATGCCTTTCGTTGCCTGCAAAAATCCTTCTTGATCCTTAATTATGCGCGGCCAATACTCTTCTATGAAGCCAACATCATAACCAACATCAAGAGCATCTTGTCTGATTTGATTCAAGACTGTTCGCAGCTTTTCTTGGTCTGCAGCCATTCCATATTTTTCTGCAATCTGTTTGATCTTTACTTCGTCTGAGTTACGTCTTGCTGCATCCCAAATAAATTTATCTTCCTTAGACATTGACTTGGTCTTCTCAAGAAGTGGATGAGCAATTCTTAGGGCAGTTACAATCTTTTGAGCAGTTCGGAAGTCGAGGTTTCTAATCTCTGAACGAAGCATTGGATCGACATTCTTTAGCCTAGTCGAGATTGATCCTAATCCTTTGTCAAACAGTTGCTTGATTTCATGCCCACGCATGCGAAGAGTTTGCCCGATTGTTCGAACCAAACTATTTCGTTCAGTGAACATTTGGTTGTAAGTCTCATCACTGATCTTCTGGCTTGGAGTTTCACGCACCTCAAACATCGGCATACCTTCACGGAGTGCCTTTGATTTCATGCGATTAGTAATGGGTAAAGCCAATTGTTGTGTTGTATTGTTCTTTTCTCTACTAATAATTTCAACTATGTCAGCAGGATTCTTTTGTTTAGAAAACTCTAATTGTTCTTCAGCTTCTTTTAAAGTGTCAAAACTAAAAAACTCTTCGCCATTAAGAAGAAAAACATATTCAGTTTTATATTCTCCAAGTGTAGTTTCCTCTACTTTCGCATTCCCCCACTTACCTCGATTGAACTCTTTATTCAGCATTGAAGGAAGCATCTGGTCATAGAAGCCTTTCATGCCTTCACCACCAACTTGCAGATCTATTCCAGAAAGAACTTTAAAAACATTACCACCAGTACCTTCATTATTAATTATCTTATTTGCTATTTCTACTCCAACATGATCTTTCAATTGTTCTTCAGTTAAATCATTTCCAACAAGTCTAGTTGCATTTGCGCCAACTGCTCCAATTGTTTTTGTTTTTAAAGCATATAAACCATTAGGTTTCTTATAATAATGAACTTCATTAATATAATTAGTTAATTTATATCGATCCGCTTGCTGCTGCCCAGTAGTCCAGGCAATCTTATCAAATCCATTCTCTGCTGCATACCTGATCATGCGCTTCATTGCAAGCAATGGCCAGGATTTTTTGAATGGAGCGTCTGGAACACTTTCAGGATTTGTCATTTGAGCAGTTTCTAATGCTTGCTCAGCAGTTTGTCCTTCATCTGGAATAGCCTCTACTATTTTTCCATCTTCATAAATTTCCCAGACATAGGCATCTTTATTAAATACAGCTTTTCTATCATGTTCTTCATTATAACCTTTCTTTCTTCCCTCCTGATGCCAATCGCTCTGCACCTCTTCAAGAAACAACACTCTGTTTCCATCAACATCAGTTCGTTCATTAAACCTGATGTGAGTTAGGATATTTGGCTCGTCCCAGTGAGATGATTTATAACCTTTATCATTATGTGCATAGCTACCATGAAGAGTAAAAAGTTCTTCATTATTTAAATCAGTAAAAGATTTTCCAAACATTGCCTGAGCATCTTCTTCAGGAGAGGTTTGTTTTGCTTTAGAGGTAATCAAAAGTTCCTGATAATTCTTTCCTCCAGGAAGTTGATAGTTAGAATATCTTGTACTTTTGGGTGATGCAAAAGACTTAATAATTTCCTGAATTTCTTTTGGTACAGCATTAAAATCAACAACATTATTAGAAGAATCCATTAAAAAAGATTCTCCATCTAATTCTTCATATTGATAGCCAAAGTTTTTTAATTGTTTATTTAATTCTACATTATTACTAAGATCATTATTTACAACTTCTTCAAGCTGAACATTATTATCTTTAATGAAGCTAACCAACTCATCCTTGCTAACCTTCCCATCTTTACTGTCCAACCATTCATCCAAGCCAATCCAATCTAGTTCTTCCTGCTTGATGCCAGGATAACCTTTGATCATTCCTTTCCATTGGTCAGGCGTAGCGATCTTTTGCGTGAATCCATTGACTGCATTCTCCAAGGCTGAGTGCCACTTAGCTGCTGCCTGTTCTGCCATTGGAACAGTCGTAGAAATTGTTTGATTTCCAACTTTGCGTTCATAAATCTTCCCACTTTCTACCTCACGAGCTAATCCATAAACTGTCTGCTTACCCATAGCCAGCAACTGCTGAAAGAAATCCATCACCCTTTGAATGACTTTACCAAACCCAGTGTTTCGATAAGCATCTCTGTCAGTCATAATCTGAGCGAACATATTTGCCCGGTTTTCAACCATCGCCTGGCGTGGATCTTTATGCTTGCTGAGAGCAAACTTCAGCTTGCCTGCCTTTCGAAGTTTATTAAACTCCTTATTAAGAGCAGCATCATCCTCTGTTGTAATCAATCCAAGATTGTCAAGGACATGCTTGTTTTCATGCCAAAGAGTTTTGTTGTCTGCAAAGTTTTCATTAAGTAGAATTTTGTTTCCTCTAGTAATGCCTAAAATTATTCCTCTTTTAGACATTTGACCAGTTTTAATTGCTAATGCTATATGACTTTGTCCAGCTTTTTGAATACTATTAATTGTAAGCCCTTTTCCATTCTTGAACTGCACAGAGATTGTACCATCTTTAAACTGAATAATGGTCTGACCTGGGAATGCTTTTTCAATGTCATCAAAAGTTACATTGTTAATATAATTTTGACCTTCACTAGTTTGAAACTGTGCACCTTTACCGACTGGCTGTTCATTATTGAACGCACTTGACAAACCTCCGGGCAAGTTTCTAGGAATCTCAGGTGTGACTGCTTGTGGATTAGTCTTTGCAAAATCTCCAAGTTCTTGCGCAATCTGTTGAAACCATGCCTGACGTTTGTTCTGTTCAGCTAAAGACGGTACAACATTTCTATTTGGTTCAATGCTGGCTGCTGCATCCTGCTTAACATTTCCTTCAATCTTATCCAGTTGTGTCTCAAAGAACTTCTTCCGCATAAATGCTTCAGTTCCAGGAGTCATTTCCTCATTGCGGAGATTAAGTTCTTTCTTAACTTCTTGCCAGTAGTTTTCAATAATTGCTTTTTCACGTTCAGTAAAGTTCTGAGTCAAGAATACTTCCGCAGACTCCCAAGCACTCTTAACTCCAGGCTGAACAAACATTTGATTATAAAGTTTCTGCCTGACTGCTGGATCACTTTCTTGAGTAATCCTACTCATGATCTGCTTCAACTCTTTACGTCTCTGTACCATGTCTGCATCTTCACCCTGCTGAGCAAACACTTCAGCTGAAGCAGCAGCATCTTTAACTCCAGGCAGCATAAACATCTGCTCATAGAGTTTCTGTCTTGCCTGAGGATCAGGCTCAACAACTATGGATTCAAGAACTTTATTAAGGCGTTCCTGATCTTTAGCCCTAACCAATTGATCAAACTGACTAAGATCTTGACTTTCAAAAGTTTGAGCAGCCTCCTGAGCATCACGTTCAAAAGTCTGAAACAATCCGTCATAGACTTTTTGCAACTCTTGTTTCTTTTGCTGATCCTGAGTAGCTGCAATTTGATTCGAAAGCCTATCTAAGATATCTTGCTGTTCAGTAGATTTTTCATTAAATACTTGCGCAGATTCTGCTACATCTTTACTAGTTACCCCAAGCCAAAGTCTATTATAAAAGTTTTCTTTCTCCTGACGAAGTTCATCAGCTTTCTTTGCAGGAGCAAATTCTTTAGCTTGATTCACTTCTTGAATTTGTAACTGACGGTTCAGCAACGCATCCTTTTCCTTCCTCAGATTAATAGCCCGTTCAGCAATTGCTGCTTTCTTCTCAGGATCTTTTTCATCCTTATATTGCTTACGTGCAATTTCTTCTCTCTTCTTAATTGCCTCAAGATCACTATTGATCTTCTGAGCCTCAGCTTGACGCTGTGCAATTAGTTTATTTTCAATATCTTTTACTTGCTTCTCTTCAGGCGACAGCGCCTCATATTCTTTCTTAGCAATCTCTTCCTTCTTCGTCATTTCTGACTTAATTCGATCCAGAAGATCCTGATTATTTTTGTTATCATAAACAGTTTTTCTAGTTAACTCAGCTGGAGACACATTCAGTTCTCTTGCTTTCTGATCAAGTTTATCAAGGTCAGTCAGCAGTTCCTGTCCAGCTTTAAGATCTTCATTTAATTTCTGTACACTCTGAGCAATCTGATCATCTTTCTGGCTAAGAATATTCCCTGCACGCCTATCCAGTTCAAGCTCTGCCTCAGTCTTTACAGGGCCAACATCTTTGCCTGGCAACAAGTTTGCACCACCACCCATTGCGCCACCAAGAATAATTGCCTGGGCAGAACTTTCAGGCACACCTTCCAGCAATGGCTTATCAAGCGCAGCATTTGTAAAGATAGTCTCTTGGACAGTTTGCGGCAGTTCTTCAAACACACCTTCAGTAATGCCCCCACCAAGGATTGATTTGACAACTCCTTTAAAACCTTCCTTCTTGGCTGGATTCAACCCATTAACTACCATTGTATCTATATCGGCAAATCCAAGCTTCTTTGCTAACGATCCACCAACAGCCCCAAAGATAGAAGTGCCAAGGCCAGCTGCTACTGCCAAGCCAGCCTGCTTTCCTGTTAACAGTCTATCGTCAGTAGCATTCCTTATCTCTTCCGCTGTCTGGCCAGCACCTATTGTACCTTCACCAACTGCTCCAGCAGCAATAGCAGATCCTGTTTTACCGAGAGCATTGATGGCTTGCGGAGCGAACTTAGCTCCTAATGCTAGGGCACCCTTACCAATTACACCACCAGCAGCTACAGACGGAAGCGTCTCAACTATTCCGTGAGCAATTGTGCTTGGATTCGAAATCATTGCCTTAGCAGTATCTACGAATCCAGTCGCTGCATCTACTTGCTGGTTCGCTGCCTGTTGTGCAGGAGAATATTCCTCATTCAAGCTTTGCTGCCATTCACCTGGTTTTACGCCAACACTTTCAAGGCCCTTACCAACTCTACCACCAGTCGGAATATCTGCCAGCCCAACAAGTCCTTGGCCAGCACCTACAACACCCTTAGCCAGAGATACTCCTACATCCTTTAGTGTTGATCCAACAGTTCGTTCATCATCAACTGTAGGAGTAGCTGTGCTGTTCATGCCAAACATCTTGTCAAACTCATCCGGTTCGTTATCAGCAACTCCAAACAACTTATCAAACTCATCCATTAAATTTCTCCATTAGCTATTTTCTGAAGAATAGTTGCCCTATCAATGTTTGGATTAGCCTTGATTAATGCGTTAATCTTACTTCTTTGTTCCGGTGTAACTTGAGGTACTGTACTTGTTGGGGCCTGTCCAGACATTCCATCAACATATCCAGTACCTTCTGCGTTAGGAATCATGATCCTTTGTCTCTTACTCATTCCAGTTGGATCATTCGGATCAGGTTCATCAATTACCATAGGCTTCAATGCACTTTCCTTAATCGGAGGTTCCTGTGCAACCTGACCTTGGATATCTCGTAATCTATTTTGTCCTTGCACATCTAGTTCACTTATCCGATTCGCATCAGCCATCAGTCGATTACGTTCTGCCTGAGTTCCTAGCTCTGCTCGATTAATATCCTGCCCTGCAATTTCACTTTCCATCTTTGCATCAGCAAGAGCTTTTCTATTTTGCAGCCCCTGCACAAACAATCCACCTAAACTATTATCCTTCGGAGTTTCAGTATCAATTGGAGTTGCTCCAAAATATCTGCCTCTTGGAGATTCCATATATGCATTATATCTTTCTTTTTGCTGCCTGTGATAATCATCCCAAGTAGTGGCATTACCAGAAGCGTTACTAGAAGCTCTGTTTATGTTTCTTAAATTAATTTTGCTAGGATCTGTCTTGCTTGCATCATATGAAAGAGTGTTTCCCCCAATGTCATAAGTAACTATATTTCCATCAGTTCCAACATTCATCTTACCCAACTCTGAATCTCTCTGAGCATTAGGAAGTTCTTTCAGTTTAGGAACATTTGTATTTATTAATTGATTATTATTTATTGATGACAACATATTTCTTTCAACTACACGAGTTCCTGTGCCAATTCTATCAGGACGAGAATTTACTTGAGGTGAAAATAGACCACCAGTCATTACTGAATCTTCTGGATTTCCAGCTTTATAAGGAGACTTAAGTGAAATAGGTTTTACTGGCTGAGCAAGTCCAAAATTAATATCTGATGGCTGAACTTTAAGTTTATTTTTTTCTTCCACATCAAATATATTCATTTCATCTCCTTTAATTATACAAAAGTATTCGCGCTTGTCGATACCACACTATTCAACGATGCTAAGGCTGCCTGAGCAGTCTTGGCAAAAACATCAGCCGCAGCAGCCAAAGCCTGCACATCAACTTGGCTATTCTGAGTCGCATTATCTCTTCTATGCTTATATACATCAACCCCAGCAGTCAGTTCAGCCAGTTTAGACTGCAATATCATCTGATCCCTAGATTGCCGTGCTCTATACCAATCCGCGGCTGCACTCATCATCTTAGCTTCTACGTCTGTGTTAAGAGCAGCAACTCTAGCTGCGGCATCAGGAGCTGTAGACAGTGCACGAATATAATCAACAGCAGCATTCATTGCAGCAATCCGAGATTCAAGTGCCTTACCGATTGCAAACTTAATAGTTTCAATGGCAATCTCAATTTGTTTTGTTGCAACTGCTGTCGAGGCTTCTCCAATCTTGCCGGCCTGTTCAAAGGTTGCCTGGTTCAAATCATAAACCATCGGCCCTTGGACAAGAGAAAAACCTCTTGCAGCATAGCCAGCAGAGATGCCACTTGCAATTCTTTGGCCATCCCGAATAATCCTGTCTCTGGCTCGCTGAACTATCTGATCCTCAAGTGCAGCAGGTATCCCAGTTCCACCATTAGTAATTGTATTGACTAGCCAATTAGTTGCTTCGTCAAAAGCATCACTAGCCAGGGGATAATAAAGGGTAAAAAAGTTTGCTAGCTGCGCAGATAGTAAAGCAATCAACTCATCTCGCTCAGCTTCATAATTGTATGTAGAGTCTGCTGCTGTAGGAATATCTGGCTCTACAGCCTCAACATCAAATCCAGTCAGAGTTGATGGTGGAGTGAGATAAAATCCTGCATTAGTACTAATCAAATCATTAGCTGCATCTTGTGCTGCTGTAGTTGATCCATTTGCAGTCGCAATCGCATTCGCAATAATTTGATTTATGATATCAGATGCATCAGACATTAAAGTCTCCTATTTAATTCAATGATTTCAAGCATAATACTCGCGAGATCAAAATCATATCCAGCATTATTTGTCAGAACTGGGTTCCAATAATATCCAGACAATTCACTTCCCATGTTAATCCGATGCTTTCTAACTGCCGTACTTGAACTGTTTGCCTCAAATGTATTGGTCTGTCCATCAGTTTCAATTACTAAGGCCATTTTGCCATCAGATCCTACATCTACATAAGCCGATGTTACTCGCTTCTTATATATTGATCCTAAATCAGTCCGGCCAAAATCCACCAGAGCATCTATATCAACTCCATTGTCAGTATTTCCAGTAAGTTCATAAATACCATCTGCTGCAATTCCATAGCTTATTCCATCATGAGTATAAAAAGCTGTATATCCATAATTATCATACTGACTAGATGTACCTGTATCAATATTTACTACCCAAACTCGTGAAGTATTATCCAGTGCTGGACCAGTACCAGAAGCAGCAACTATATCTCCAAGCGTTGTCAGAGATGTATCAAATGAAGCAAGGAATGATCCAATAACTGTATATGAATCTGTGGATGTTAATGAAGCTAACAACTCTGCAATATATGCCTGGTTGCCAGAGATAGCACCAGTTATTTCTCCAGATGAGTTAAGAAAGACAATATAATCTGGACGGGGAGACAGGCCAGTTAGAACAAAACAAGTATTATAAAGTTTTCTCTCTCCTGGAGTAGCATCATAAATTCCCAACGAAACTAATGCTGGAAAATTAACTTCTCCTTCTCCATATTCTCCTTCTCCTCCCTTAGATATTAAAGCTGGCAAATCTGCGTCTCCATCCATGTAGGAGATTGTGCCAAGTATTCCAGCAGAGATCAGATTTGACATGGTGGCATAGCCGTAATTGATCACAGTCGGAACATACAGTCCACCCTCGGCATAAGATTCAAGTGCTGGGAACATAGCATCTCCAGCACCATAGCTTGATATATCTCCACCGAACCCGGACAGTGCAGGAAGAGTGGTATATCCATAGTTAGTTGATGTGGTGGCTGCGAAACTGCCGGCTCCTGAACAAGTTAGTGAAGCATACTGAG
>Ga0209318_1000277_pt1 | contig 52517 bp, 67 predicted proteins | sample RifGroE1_FD_183999 | JGI IMG/M metagenome (GOLD analysis project Ga0209318, IMG submission 183999) | Groundwater microbial communities from Rifle, Colorado, USA - Groundwater E1 (SPAdes) (version 2) | ecosystem: Environmental > Aquatic > Deep subsurface > Groundwater | place: Rifle, Colorado... | reverse complement strand
TTTAAGAATCACATATATCAATATATTTGCAATGATGATAAGGATTATATTGATGCAATTGTTAAACAGTCAAAAGAAGATATAGAAATGAAAGGTTTCTTAGATATATTGATTAAGAAAGAAGGATTGTAAAATGGATATAAATTTATTTTATTTAATAGTAAAAAAGTTAGGTGATTCAGATTTAGATGATTTTTCATACACAAAAGACGGTAAAATTTATGGGTTTAAAGAGGTTGGTGATGATAGTTGGGATGATCAAGGAAAATATCAGTATAAATATGAAGAAGGTCAATTAATGGAAATGGATAAAAGATATGTTGAAATTGAATTATTTCCATTCGGTGTAACACGTTCCGTGTCAAGAAGTGGTTCATATTTCTCAGATTATTACTATGATAAAGATAAATATGAAATGTTTGAAATTACATCAGTTGAGATTCCAGAGGTCATTATCCCTGCACATATGGAAGATAAGTGGAATAAGTTAAAAATTGATTTAAATAACATTGTTGACCAAGAGGAAGAAAATAGAAAGCAAGTTGAAGTTGAAAGAGTAAAATTAGAAGAAGATGCTAAAGCAGAAAAGGATAGGTTGACTAAACTTTATCCTATGAACAATAATGATATAATTAAATTAGTAAATAAGAGTTTAAAAAAGAAAGGGTTGGAGAAATTTACGTTACAAGATATGCGAAAAGAGTATTTTGACATTGTAGTAAAAAAGAAACTTGAAAGTCAGGAATGGATTGATTATCATAGGGGTTTACAAGAATTACAAAAGGAAGGCGAATAATGAAAGAATTAATAATTCTAGACAGTGGCAAATATGAAGTTGTTTTAGACCAAACAGATGGTAAATTTAATTTCCATGCTTTACGATATGGTGAAAAATGGAGGGAATTAACAGGAGATAATTTAGTTCTTGTTATGTTTAATAAAATTCAGGATTTGGAAGATAAATTATTAGTATATGGAATTAAATAAATATAATTAATTACATAGAAAGGAGAGAATTAATAATGGATTTAAAGAAAGCCCTAGCAACAAAAGGTGGAGTCATACATATCGCATATCTAAAATCCAACATGAGTTTATGTTTACAATATGTTGGTGAAGATATACAAAATATTCAAGATAAGAACGTTACTTGTAAAAGATGTTTAAAGGCATATGCAAAAATAGAAGGGAATGGTGAATAAGTTAAATATAAAAATAAAAATATGTTGACATAAAGTTGTGAAAATGTTATACTTATTAAGTAGAGAAATTACATATTACATAGAAAAGAGGTGAAAAAATGAAGGATTTTGTAGTCGGAAGATCGGAGGGAATCGTTTATACAAATAATAATTTATTGTATAAGCAATTTACTAAGGATAATCAATTATTTAAACCTAAAAAGAAAGGTGAGATACATATGGATTTTATTAATAAAATGGTAGAAAAGATCAAAGACGCTAAAAATGATGCAGAAATTAAAGAAGTATTGAGTGAAGTATATTTTAACACACAATATGATTCTGCAATTAGAGCAGAATTTGATAATAATTTCTAATTATAAAATAAATCGAGGTGATAAAAATTAATTGAGTTTCAACAGACCTAAAAACGAAACAGAAACACATTTTCTATTAAAAGAAATATCTAAATACATATTATTCGGTTGGGGTTATAAGATGTTAGCTACAGAGGTAGGTGGCATGTGGAATTTAGATATTGGCAAAAAGAGAAAAGAAATCATTGATTGTGTTGGAATTAAAAAGGTTAGAATAGCACCAAGGAAATTTCATTATGATATGAAGGGTATAGAAGCAAAAGCAAGTCTGAGTGACTTTAAGAATGGATTTTGCTGTGCTCCTGCAATGAGTTACATAATTTGTCCTGTTAATGTTATTCCAATTGAATTAATACCAAAAGATATTGGATTGATTGAAGTGGATCTTGATAACTTTGAGTTAAAGAAGTATTCTCAGAAGATTTCTGATATGAAAGGTGTTGCATTAGTTCGAAGGGCAAAGAAGCGAATTGATTCTAGGTTTAAATCAGAAGAAGCATATAGAAAATGGTGTGAAAAGTGTTTAGAAAGAGTTGCTTATAGAAGTAGTAGTGAATTATTGTTTTGGAGGAATTATATAGAGTTTAGTAAATAGAATTATAAAAATAAATATATTGGAGGGATTAAATTAATGAATGATAGTTTAGAAATACTTGAAGAAATTAAAGAATACATAAATAAACATTATAAAGCATATTGTTGTGGTTACACAGAACTTAGATCAGAAGGAAACGGAAATGATGTATTTAGTGACGGTTGTAGCAATGGAGAGGCATGGGCATTATATTCTATCGGAAATATTATTGGAATGGAATTAGAAGAACCAGAAGAAAGTGATGATGAATATTAATCAGTTCAAAGTTTAGTTTTCTAGGACATAAAAATAAAAATATTAGGAGGAATCAAAATGAATTTAACAAGCGAGAATTTAATTAATTGTTTTGAAATGGCTAAGGCAAAAAGTATGAATTATGTGGCAGTTCTTATTGAGATGGAAGGTTTTGATAGGCCAGAGGTAATTATTAATCCACTTTTAAATTTTGATAAAAAATTCAAATATTATCTCGATGCCTATGATGAGAATTTAAATCATAAACACGCTCCAGGAATTAAGATTGTTGGTTTTACGTATAGTAATAATTTTGAAGATATTGAATTTGAATTAATGCTGTAAAGGAGGTAAACTGTGGAACTAAATATAAAAACCTTAGAACATGAAACTATAGTTTGGGCATGTGCATATAATGAAGATAATAATTATGATTATTCGCATTTAAAACAATTACCAATACGAGGAATGATTCTGGATAAATATAAGGCAGAAATTGATAAACCAAAATATAGTAGTTGGGTATTCGCTCCAATTAATAAAAAAGGTGAAATGATTAAAAGCAAGGTAGTGGATGTGTATTCTAGACACTATGCAAATACATATGAGGAATGTGTTGAAGTCTATAATGGATTAGTTCAAATGAGAATTGATAGATTGAATGAGATTATTACTGAGTGTGAAACGCATAAAATAAAACTTAATAAAGTAAGCAGTTATTTTAAGGAGGTGATAAATTGAGAAAAGTAAGATTCCTCAAAGACTTTAATTCATTTAAGAAAGATACGTATCGAGTTATTATGGAAGAAACTGCATTGCATTATCGCATTCAAGTTAATTTAGATGGTGATAAGTTGTATTGGATTCATAAGTCAGATTGTGAGGATATTTATCAAGTAGTAGAGAGGAGTTAGATATTAAAAGTGAAAAGAGAATTCATTGGTGTGGGTATGAAAGTAATACCTCATTCAAAAAGTTATGGTGGTTTAAAAAATAGTTCTATTTGGCAAAGTGCAAAAAATAAGAATCAACCGTATCTATTTGTTTCTAGAATTCAAAGTGATAAAATTATTCTAAACGATGACATTGATGATGAGTTTGGCGATTTCTTCCTACCAGAAGATTTTGAACCATACATAGAAGAAAGAGAGAGTGTTAAAATGAGCAATTATAATAAAGGTGATCTAGTTCGGGTGGTTGATGGTAGTTATTCTCTGACAATTGAGAATGGAGATTTTCGTCATTCCTATGGAGTAGAATTGACAGGTAGGGATTTTGAAATATTACATACAGAATTAAAACTACCATCAACAGATAAAGATCAATTCAATACCATGATTTTAAAAGCAAAAGATATTGGTCAGATCGTGTATACTCAAGAACGAATGGTTAAACCAGTCGAAAAAGTAGTGCCAGAAGTTGAAAATGTTATTCAAAATATTACAATTAATATTACAATTGATTCAAAAACAGATATTAATGATTTTGTGAAAGAATTGTCATCAAAAATGAAGAATTTAGGCAATTATTAGACCCTCAAGAAATTTTCATTTTATGGGGTTATGCTTAAAATGACCATAAACTCAAATTTTCAATAAAATCAGTAAAATAGTCCTGTAACTGTTGCTACATAAGGGTTTGTGGTCATTAAATAGGCGTAAATAATTATGTTATATATGCTATCCTTTAAAAGTGGAATTTTATTTGGTTTGGTTTTTATTAGAAGTAAGAAATAAAATATGTTGACATGGAGATTTGATTATGTTATAATTATTAAGTGGTTAAAAATAAATAATATTTTAGAGAAAGGATTGATTGGTTGAAAAACAAAGGTAACTGTTGGAAACCTGTTAAGAAAAATAAATCTCCACCTTCTTTCAATATATTTTTATAAGATCATGTGCATTAAATAATAAAATAAATTATTGAAAGAAGGAATACATAATATGGCAAAGAAAGAAGATAAAAAACCACTAAAAAAAGGGCAATCATCGTTTCAATTAATCGGAGAAGCTAAACTATCAGACTTTACATTTAAAATGGATGAGACTACTACAAAATCTGATTGGGTTTGGAATAAACTAAATCTTGGGGTGGATTGTGGTGGTGGCAATGTTGTCTATGCTGACTTAATGGGTGGATATGGTTCTGAAAGAGATAATATTCTCTATGTGCACGGTGTAAAAAAGAATGATAAAGATAAAGATGTTGACGATTATAAAAATCAGTTTACAATTGCTTGGGAAGATAGATTTGACGAAGAAATTCTTGAAACTATCGGCAATCAATGTTTTATTACAGTTGGACTAGAAAAGGATATTAAAGAAAAAACATTTGCAAAAACTTTCTTATCACCATATGATGCCATTGAATATATACAAGAACATCTGAAAAACGGAATGGTTGTTAATATTAAAGGTGACTACGTATACAAAACATATCAAGACTCAACTCAGGCGGTAAAAGAAATTACGAGTATATTTTTATCAAAGGTTGACGATCCATCAAAATACAAAGCAGTATTCACCCAAACCATTCTTCTTGATAAAGATAGTGTTGGTAAACTAGATAAAGAAAAAGCTATTTACCCTATCTATGCTAAGGTTGTAGATTATGTAAAAGAATATGATGGCAAGTTGGTAAAACAAAATATCGCATTTGATAAAATATTTGAACTTGAAGTGGATAAAGTTAAACCAGAAAATACTAAGAAATTCCTTGATAAAGTTTTAAAAGTAAAGAAAGATATCACAGAAGTTACTATTGAGGGAGATATTATTGAAGGTCAATCTTTAGTTAATATCACTGAGTCAGATATTCCTGCTGACATCATGGAACTTATTGATATGGGTGCTTATACTATGGAAGACGCTATTAATAAACTAGCCGTAGGTGGAAGTAAGGAAAAGAAAATGGTGATTCGTAGACCTGCAATCAAAATGGTTGGAGAAGATGACAATAAAAAACCTATAATTCTAAAAACAGAAGGTCAATATAAGGATGAGGACTTACTTTTTGACTTCATGATTAAAAAAGAAGAGTCAGAAGAAAGCGATGCAGAAAACAATGAAGAAGAGGAAAAAGACGAAGAAGATTTGTCTTGGATGGATGCATTAGATGAAGAAAACGGAGAAAATCAAGAGTAATAATCGAGAGTAATAAACAAAGGAGAGGGAGTTAAACCTCTCTCCTTACCAATGAAAATAAAATAGTTGAAAGAAGGTAAACTTTTTGGCAGAGAGAAAATTTGGTAAGAAGAACATTATTAAGGTAGATCCTTTAGCATATAACTTAGGTTTAATTGGACTAAGTGGTATTGGTAAAACCACACTCGCAAAAGAGGTGTGTGAGGAACTCGTAGGAGAAGATGGTTATATTATTGCCAACGTAGGTAGAGAGGATGGAATTGATGCAATCGCTGGTGCGATATATGAGGATATTCCAGATTGGGATACTTTTGAGGAATTTACAACAGATATCATAGAAAATAAGTTAACAGATTATAAGGATTTAAAGGTTATAGTATGGGATACCATTGATGAATTAATTCGCATTGCAGAACCAGAGGCTATTAGACTTTCTAATAAAGATCAATACGGAAAAAAAGACCCTAAGATTGTTAAGACAATTAATGGAGCTTGGGGTGGTTTTGGTAAAGGTGAAATATATACTATTGACATGATTATGGGGGTACTATGGGAGTTAAAAAGAGTTGGAGTGGCTATGTTTTTAGTTGGTCATACAAAAGAAAGAACAATGACAGATGCAGTATCAGGTACTGAGTACAATATTATTACAACGAATATGCAACTTAATTATTTTACTGCACTAAAAACAAAATTACATATTCTTGGTGTAGCAAGCATTGATAGAGAAATTGTTATGGAAAAGACTGGCAAGAAAGATTTAGCAGGGAAAGACAAAATTAAAGGTCATGTAAAAAATGAAAGTAGGAAAATTACTTTCAGAGATGACAATTTTAATGTAGATTCAAAATCAAGATTTTCTGAAATCATAGATTCAATTGAGTTTAATTCATCAGATTTTATCAAAGCTGTTGAGGATGCCATTAAAATTGAACACGATAAACAATCTGGAAATAAGTCAATTGAAGAAACAAAAGTAGAACAAGCAGTAGAAAAAGATAAGGTTGTAGAAAAAAATGTCTCTGAAAAGAAAGAAGAACTTGCAGGTTTAGAAGTAGAAAAACTTGTAGCAATGATTACTAGTTTTGTAAAAATAAACAAATCAAATTCTGAAATTTTAAAACCATTGCTCCTAAAAAGTAAAGAGTTAGGATATGTAAACCCTACAAAAGTTGATAATTTAGAACATGCAAATATATTATTTGATTTGATAGATGGTAAATAAATAATAAATGGGAGGGAATTAATTTTCCTCCCTAAACTTACAATTAGAGGTGAGAGAGTATGACTGTTAAACCTAGAAAAGACCAAGATTGGATTGATCTTTATGAGTATGTTAAAAAAGAAATTATGGAATATACTCCTGATATAAAATTACCAAAGTATATAATATTAAGATTAAAAGGTCTTGCTACAGGGCAATTCCTAGCAAACAAGAAGCAAACTCCTATGTGTAGTTATGAATTTAAAACTATTTTATATACTTTTAAGTTATGTAGACCAAATATATTAGTCGGTTTTAGAACCAATAATACCAAGTTTACAGATGAAAAGCACAAATTCAATTATGCAATGGTTATTATCGAAGGAAATATTAATGATATGGTAATAAGATTAAGAAATGCTGAAAATGCAAAAACAAAAGCTGAGAATATAGATATGGAAAATATTTATCATGAGGGAGCAGAATATCAACCTAAGACTAAAAAACTAAGTTACACATTAGAAGATTTATGGTAAAAAGGTAGGTGACAACTATTACTCAAACTAACAAGACAAAAGATACAAAGTTAACTCCATTTGAAGAGGAATTATTAAAATCAAGTAAGAAAATAAGAGAATACAAAAAAGCATGTGAAGCAAACATAGTGAGTATCCTTTGGAAAAACCATGATCTGTATTATACATACGATAATTTAAAACTTGCAAATTTTACAGAAAATGTTTGGAAGGTTTATTGGCAGATAGGTTACGACATAGTAATCAAAGAAAAAAAGCAAGTGCTTGACGACATAACTGTAGGACTATACCTAGAAAAGCACTTGAAGTTAAAAGAACAATATGAAAAATATAAAGGTTATGAAACAATTGAAAATGCAAAAGCATATGTGAAGACCGAAAATATGGATGGATATATTAATGAACTTCATAAATGGAATGCTGTATTAGATTTATTAAAAAGAAAATTTCCTATTTTCGATAGAATTAGTGATTTTGTAGATATGACATCTGAACAAATATATGACGAGTTCGAAGCAGTATTGAATCATGTTTTTGTTAACGTTGAAGGTGATGATATTACCCATGATATTTCTGATGGTTTAGATGAATTAATCGAAGAACTAGATCAAGGAATGGCGGTAGGTTTACCTTTGCATAATACACCAACGCTAAATAAAGAAGTTGGCGGTAATCTTGAAGGAAATATTACTCTTGTCGGTGGACTTAGTGGTGTTGGTAAAACCGCACTTAGCAGGATTCTAATTCTTCCAAGTATATTAGAACATAAAGAAAAAATAGTCATAATGATAAACGAAGAAGGTAAAAAGAAATGGCAACGTGAATTTTTGGTTTGGGTAGCTAATAATATCTTCAAAGAAGATTTACAAAAATATATCGTCCGAGATGGTAGATATAAACCAGAAGTAAAAGCACTACTTAAGAAATGTTCTGAATGGGTTAAGCAATATAAAAACACAATTATACTAAAACCATTCACTCAATATACTACAGCGAAGGCTATTAAAACAATAAAAAAGTATGCTAGTATGGGTGTAAAATACTTCATGTTAGATACATATAAAGCAGATTCTAAGGCATCAAGCAGTGAGTCATTTTGGTTCAGTATGCAACAAAATATGGTTGAAATTAATGATGTGATTAAATCAGAAGCGAAGAATGTACATATTTGGATTACATTTCAATTAAGTAAAGGTAGTTCAAAACAAAGATACTATGATCAAGACAATATAGGTATGGCAAAGAATATTGTTGACGTTGCATCAACTTGTTTGATGATTAGAAAGGTATTTGAAGATGAAATAGAGGGAGGTAAGCGCGAGTTAGATGTTTACAGGAAAGAAAAAAGACAAGGTAATACCGAATCACAAATTCCTGTAAAATTAAAGAAAGGTAAAAACTATCAGATTATATTTATTGTTAAGAATCGCGAAGGTAGTACAAATGATTATCAGATCGTTGTGGAGCACGACCTTTCAAGAAACACATACAAAGAGGTTGGTTATACAGTAGTTCCAGTAGATTTCTAAAAAGGGGATGGTGATATGACAGCAAATGAACTTATCCAGTACATTATTGATAATGACAAAATTTTAAATATACTTGAAGACTTAGGTTGTCATCATCTTAAGGAATACGGCAAGGAATATAGGTGTGGATTACCTACTCATTCAAGCAAGGATGCTATTTCGATTAAAAAAGAAACGCTTAAAACTAAAGTATTTCAATCTAATAGTAATATTATTAGAGGCAATATATTTACACTATGTCAAACTATCAAAAATTATTCGTTTTCAGAAGCTAATAGATATATACACAATCTATTTGGCCTTGAATATAAATTCAAATTCAATAAAAAGAACGATACTGATTTTAAAGACCCATTAGAAATTTTCAAGAAGGTAAAAAAGAAAAAGTATACAGATATAAATAATTTAGATGTAATAAACGAAGACTGTTTGAGCGAGTATATACCATACATCCATATAGAATGGGTTAGAGAAGATGGTATTATGCCTTGGACATCAAAAGTATTTAATATTGGATATAGTGTAAATAAAAAGAGAATAGTTATTCCTCATCGGTATTGGAGTGGAGAAAAAAATGATTATGTAGGTGTTATAGGTAGAACAGTAATTAAAGAATGGGAGATGTTAGATATACCAAAATATTTCCCATTAAAAAACTTCCCTAAGAGCATGAATATCTATGGACTACAAGAGAATTATCAAACCATACAAGAAACAGGATATGTTGTTGTATACGAGGCCGAGAAGAGTGTTTTAAAGCGTCATAGTAGAAATGATGGCACTGGTGTTGCTGTTTGTTGTCATGATATCTCAGATGAACAAGTAAAGATATTGATTGGGTTAAATGTTGATGTAGTTATTGCTTTTGATAAGGGAATTTCAATAGAACATATAAGAAGTGCCTGTGATCGTTTTTATGGTATTAGGACTGTATATTACATATATGATAAATATGGTTTGCTTGAGGATAAGATGAGTCCTGCGGATACAACTAATCGTTTTTACAACTATTTGTTTAAATACAAAACTCTTTATGACGAAACGGAACATAAAACACATATGAAATATTTAGAAAGTAGGTAATCAATTTAAGTGTATAATATTAATCTAGAATTAGAGAGCAGAATTGATAGAGAAAAATATATCGGAAAAATATTCGAATCAAAACATTATGGTGAATTTTCAGTTAAAGGCGTATACGGAAAAGACAGAACTGGCACGAAAACTTACGTATGTGAATTTGTAAAAACAAAATACCAATCAATAGTTACTGCTGGAAATATTAATAAAGGAAATGCAAAAGATTTATTATTGCCAAGTATTTATAATCATGGATATATAGGAAACTTTTATAATAATGTAAGGGAGTTGAAGTCCTATGTAACATGGGTAAATATGCTAAAAAGAGTATACAGTAAAGACGAGTTAGTTAAAAATCCTACTTATATTGATGCTTTTATAAATGAACGTTGGCATTGTTTTAAAAATTTTAATGAAGATTATAGCAAAATACTAGGCGTTGATAAAATTATTGAATATCCTAATATAAAATTTTGCTTAGACAAAGATATAATTACAGATACGAAAACTTATAGTTTAAATAATTGCTGTTTTATTCCAGAACAAATAAATAATATTTTTATTAATAAGCAAATTACAAATACTGCAGGGTATGAGGGTACTTATTATTTAGAAGATGATCTTGTGTATATTTCTGCTGTAAAATATAAAGGTAAGAAAATAAGTCTTGGTAGATTTTTAGATGTAAGAGAAGCATATGAAAAATATCATATCAAAAAGAAAGAGATACTTTTATTATATTTGAAAGATTTTTATTGGATAGACAGTAAAATTAAAAATGCTTGTTTAAACAAATTAGAAAGACAGTATACCCAAACAATAAATAATAATATAAAGGTGGTTATATAGTGGCTCGAAAAACAGGCGAAGAATTAGAAAAACTAAAAAAGAAATATAATGTTCACCAACTCTGGAGTTGGAGTAGATATAATTGTTATAAAAATTCAGTATACGAATTCTATCTTAAATACATAGCAAAAGTAAAAGAAGACAGAGATGATGGTATTTATGGGGTAAGTGGTAATGCGTGTCATGGAATTCTAGAGAAATTCTACTCTAAGGAAATCGAATATGAAGATATGCTACAAGAATATGAAAACGTATTATTTACATTCAATGCAGGAGAGTTAAAATATGATAGGACTAATGAAGAAAAAAATAATAATATTGCTAATAAGTATGAATCATGTCTAAGACATTTCTTCCAAAATCATAAAGTTATTAATAACAAAAAAGTAGAAATAGAAAAATTTATTATTGTAAAAGTTAATAATTTTATATTTCAAGGCTATATTGACTTTATCCACAAAGAAGATGGTTATTTTATTATCACGGATTGGAAAACTTCAAGCATATATACAGGTAAAAAAATAGACAAAGAAAAAGGACAGTTGGTTTTATATGCCGAAGCTTTAATACAGCTTGGAGTACCTTTAGAAAAGATAAAAATAAGATGGGATTTCCTAAAATATGTAATTGTAGAAGTGCAACAGGCGAATGAAAAAATAGTTGAGAGGAATATTGCGAGGAACGAGATTGGGTCTAGTTTAAAATCAAACGCTAAGATGTGGCTCAAAAAAGCGAAATGTTACTCAGACGAAGAAATTGAATCATATTTAGAGTTATTAGTTATGACAAATGATATAAATAGTTTGCCAGAAGACATAAAAATAAAATACAAACTCAGTGACTGTTATGTTTATATACCATTCTCACAAGAAGAAATTAAGAAACTCAAGGCAGATATTGTAGATGCTATTGTAGATATTGGCAAAAAAGAATGTGAATATATGAAAACTAAAGATGAAAATGTATGGTGGGAAGAAGTAACTGATTCTGAATCATACTTCTTTGCAAATCTGAGTGGATATAGTGCAAACTTGCATAAACCATATGCTGTTTATTTAGAAAAGAGAAAATATTTTAGTTCGGCAGATAATAAAAAGGATGAAGACGATTTAAGTTGGATGGATAACCTATGAGATTAGGAGGATTATAATTTGATAGAGAATTATGTAAGATACCACGTTCATGACGATACAAGTAATTGTAATGGTTATTCTGATTCGTGTACTAGTTATAAAGAATATATTAAACTTGCTAAAAAAGAAAAATGTAAAGCATTAGCGTTTTCTAACCACGGAGGAATGTACGATTGGATAAAAAAGAAACAGGATTGCGATAAAGCAGGAATTAAATACATACATGGCATTGAATCATATATGTGTACTAAATATGAAGCAGATGAAAGAGGATATCACATTGGATTATATGCTAAGAATTATAATGGAGTATTAGAATTAAACACTTTAAATTCTAAATCTACTTCCAAAGGAAAATTAGATGACAAAACAGATAGGCACATGTATTATAATCCTAGAATATCATTTGAAGAGTTAATGAATACAAGTGAAAATATTATAATTACAACTGCTTGTTTAGCTTCGATGTTATGGAGAAAAAAAGATGATGAAGATGACTACGTACAGAGATTTTTAGAGTGGATGTCTAAAAATAGTCATAGGTGTTTTTTAGAGATCCAGTACCACACACACGAACATCAAATAGAATACAATAAATTACTGTGGGGATGGAGTAAACAATATAATATACCTCTAATAGCCGGTACAGATACACATTCATCTTCAAAATATAAAGCAGAATGTAGAAAAATTCTCCAAATATCAAAAGATAGTTTCTACGGAGAAGAGGATGAATTTGATCTTACTTGGAAAAGTTTTGATGAATTGGTTGAGTGTTTTAGAATCCAAAATGCGTTGCCCGAAGAGGTATGGATGGAAGCTATATCTAACACAAATAAATTTGCTGATATGGTTGAAGAATTTAAATTAGATAAGTCATTTAAGTATCCTAATCTTTATGGGAATAATGCAGTAGATATTTGGAAAAAAACTATTGCAAAAAAGTTTAAAGAAAAAAAGGATAATAATATTCTTGATTTAACTAAATTAGATGAGTATAAGAAAAAAATAAATGAAGAATTTGAAGCAATGAAAAAGCAAAATATGGAAAGCTTTATGATGTTTATGTCTGAATTAGTTGATTACTGTAATGAGAATGAAATACCATATGGGTTTTGTCGTGGTTCTGTTGGTGGTAGTGAAGTTGCTTTTATTACAGATATTACTGATGTAGATCCTATCAGATGGAATACTGTTTTTTCAAGATTTTGTAATGCTGATAGAGTTTCTCTTGCAGATATTGATATAGATTTCGCTCCAGAGGATCGTGTAAAAGTTTATGAATATATTATCAAAAGGTTTACACCAGAGAAAACCGCATATATATCAGCATTTTCAACTTTAAGAGATAGAGGAACTATTGATGTATTAGCAAAAGGTTTAAAATATGAAAATTTAGATGTGGTAATGAATATTAAAAATGAATTTGATAAATTATTTGATGAATATTTTAAAATAATCCAAGAAGAAGTTAATCTAGAGGAATTAGATGAGGTGGATGCTAAATCTGTTGATTTTGACTATCATGAAGTTTATTGTAATAGAATTAGAAATAATAAAGCACTAACCAGAGCAAATAATTTAAAGAAAGAATTTCAAAATCTTAAAGACAATAATAAAGATTTATTTTATTATTTTGATGGTTTAAAAGGGACTATTATAGCAAAAGGTACTCATCCGGCAGGTATTATAGGTTCTCCAATTACACTTGCTGATAATCTAGGTGTCTATTATAAAGATGGGGATGAATCTCACCCAATATCAATATGTTCTATGAAAGCAGTTGACTCTGTAAATTTTGTAAAGTTCGATATATTAGGATTAAAAACTGTTGGAATAATGAAAGATGTGTATAAATCAATAGGCTCTCATTATCTTAAAGCTCATGAAATTGATTGGAATGATAATAAGGTTTGGGATAATATGATTACTTCAAATGTGGGAGTTTTTCAATTTGAGGGAGACTACGCCTTCTCACTACTTAAAGACTTTAAACCTAGATTTATTAATGATATGTCTTTGGTAAATGCTGCTTTACGTCCATCCGGTAAATCATATAGAGATAGATTAATTAAGAAAGAAGTTAATGTAAATCCCTCGAAACAATTGGATAATTTACTACAAGATAATTATGGATATTTAGTATATCAGGAAGATACCATTAAATTTCTAACAGACATTTGTGGATTTAGCGGATCTTTAGCGGATACCACTAGAAGATGTGTTGACGAAAATACATTGGTGATGATGGGTAACGGTAATATCAAAAAGATTAAAGATATTATAATTGGTGAAAAGGTAATGTCTGTAAACGAATACGGTGTTTCAGAAACAAAAGATGTTATGAATGTTTTTAATAATGGTGTCAAGAATACATATAAAGTTACAACTATTCATGGAAAGGAATTAATTGCAACAGATGATCATAAAGTTTTTACACAAGATGGATATAAATATATTAGGGATTTAAATACCGATGATTCAATTATGTCTCTTAAGAAAATAAATTCAGATAAAGATAATTTAAAACCTAGTGAAAGATTATCTTGTCAGGAAATGTTTTTAATTGGGATGTTAATTGGTGATGGAACAATTTACTCATTTTCTAGAAGTGGTGGTCACAATTCAAATCCATCATTTACTAATTCAGAAATGGCATTAATTGATAAATTTAAAGATTGTATTATTAGTAGAATTACACCAAACAAAGATAAACAAATCAATTGTGAATTTACAATTTCCTCACAAAAAGGAGTTGATGTAGACAAAATATATAACATACGGGTTCAAACAAAAACTTCAAATAACGCATTAGTGAACTTATTAAACAAATTTAATCTAAGGCATCATGCAGCAGATAAAATATTACCTGATGAGTTTATGAGTTACCCCATTGGAGATAAGTTGCAAAACTTACTTGGAGGTTTATTTAGCACAGACGGTGGATGTTATGGAGGATATATTGATTATTCAACAAATTCAGAAATACTAGCACAACAAATACAATATTTATTATTAAAATTTGGTATATATAGTTACATTCTAAAAAAGTGGATATCTGATTATAATTATAACTCTTATAGAGTATATATTACCCAAACAGAATCTTTAAATAACTTTTCAAAATATATTTTAAAATATATAGTTGGTAGTAAATTAAATAGATTTAATAATATTATAGATAATGTTATATCAAATACAGGGAAATTTAACTATTTACTACCTAATAAATGTAAAGAAGAAGTAAGAAACAATATGTTGATATTTAATAAATCTTTCAATGATATTGGTCGTGCTTTGGGTTACAAAGGAAATAATTTTAATGTACATTCTACAGAATTTGGTATTTCTGATATAAAGGCAAAAGAAGTATCCAAAGAATTGTATATACCTTACACTTACTGGTTGTTATCAACAGAATATATACCTTTAAGAGTTAAGAGTATAGAATATGTAGGAGAAAGTAATGTATATGATATTGAAGTGAAAGATAATCATAATTATATTGCAAATGGGTTGGTTGTGCATAATTGCATAGGCAAAAAAGATGTAGTAGGTTTAAATGAACAGTTACCAAAAATTCTAGAAGGATACTGCGACAAATCTGATCAATTTAGAGATATTGCTGAAGAGGAGGCAAAACAATTTCTTCAAATCATCGACGATTCTTCTGAGTATCAATTTGGATATAATCATTCCACTGGCTACAGTATGAATGGATACGCAGAGACTAGATTAAGGACTTATTACCCATTAGAATTTGCTACTGCTTATCTAGACAGATCAGAAAACAAGGAAGATACAAATAGAGGCGTATCGTTAGCTAATCAATTGAATGCAAAAATTAATCCTATTTCATTTGGTAAATCAATCGCAAAATACACATTTGATAAAAAAGAAAATAGTATCTATAAAGGTATTTCTTCAATTAAATTTCTTAACGAACAAGTTCCAAATGAATTATATGCTTTATCACAACAAAAAAATTATACAGATTTTATTGAGTTATTAAGTGATATAAAGAATGCATCAGTAAATTCTCGTCAACTTAAAATATTAACTGGATTAAATTTCTTTAGATGTTTTGGAAAAAATAAAAAACTTCTTCAAATTATAGAACTATATGATAAGTTTGCTTATTCCAAACAAATTAATTTTAAAGATATAGAAAAACTTAAAATTAATGAAGAAATTTTAAAAAAACATAGTAAAAAAACTACCAAAACTTTATATAAAGAATTAGATATGATTGGATATATTAAAGAGGTAATTAAAGACATTGAAGACAAACCATTATCAATTAAAGAACAGGTAAAATTCGAAATGGAATTCCTTGAATATACAGAATATGTGAACGAGAATGCAGGAGATAAATTTTATATAGTTATCAAGTATGAAACCTATAAGGATAAATCAAAACCTTACGTAACTTTAAGGCAAATAAATAATGGAAAAGAAATGAAAACAAAAATTAAAGATGGAAAGATATTTAATGAGAATATATTTAAGTTGTATGATGTCTTAAAAGTCAATGAATTCAAAACTCAAAAGAAGACAAAGAACGTTGGCGGCAAGTGGATGAAGTCAGATGAGGACGAAGAGATACTTATCAACTATGATGTATATTAGAAAGCAGGGTAAATAATTGAAAAATAAAATAATTTATGAATTCAAAGGAGTCGTAGTAGCGAACCCCTATAATACAGATGATTATAAAATATACGCCTTAGAAGTGGATAATATTAAATATCCACACATATCACAAAACACATATGGCAATGTCAGTATTCTAGGCAATTTACCTGATCTTGAAACGGGCATAGAATACTCTATAAAATCAGAAGAAAAGGAGGGAAAAAATGGAATATCCTATAAAGTAATTAATATCGGAAGGGATATGCCTAAAACAGAGACATCCACTAGATTGTTTTTACAAAGCATATTAGATAGTAATAGTCAGGTTGATGAAGTGATGCGTGAATATCCAGACATTATTGATAGAGTTATCAATAATCGTTTAGATGATATTGATTTAAAGAAATTATATAATATTGGCGAAGTTAGATTTGACGTTATTAAAAGAAAAATTATTGAGAATTTTGTATTAGGAGAGTTAGTTACAGAATTTAAAGGATTTATTGAATTCAAAATATTAAAAGCATTATATGATAAATATGGTTCAGTGGATAAGATTAAAGAAAAACTACAAGACAATCCGTACATGTGTTTATGCGGATTGTCACGGATAGCCTTCAAAACTGCCGATAAAATACTTCTTGAATTTAATAAGGACTGTATTACAACAAAAGCAAAAGGAGAAAACCCACCTATTGATTTCACATTTGATTTACAAACTTCTAGTCAAAGACAAAAATCCGCAATCATGTTTTTACTAGAAGAAAATGAGAACGATGGTAATACAAAAATTGATATTAAAGTCCTAAGAAAACAATCTGAGTCTTTAGCAAAGAAATGTATTGAACATTTTGTTGATATTATTAAGAATGATAAAGATATTCATTTTGGTAAAGCAACAAATACAGTTGCATTGGAGGAAACATACCAAACTGAAATATATATTGCTAATAGGATTTTAGAAGGTTTAAAGGTAGAAAATAAGTGGGAAATTGATACTGAAAAATATAAGAATAATGGGAATATTACTCTCACAGAGCAACAACATAAAGTTTTACCCATGGTATGTAATTCTAATGTGTGTATTCTCAATGGGTTTAGCGGGAGTGGGAAGAGTGCTACAACTAAATCAGTAATTGATATGTTAAAAGATACTAATAAATCATTTGTTATATTCTCTCCTACTGGGCGAGCGAGTAAAATTATCTCAGAATTTACTAAAGAACCAGCATCTACAATACATAGAGGATTATTATATAAACCTCCCATATGGGGATATAATGAAGAATCAAAATTACCATACAACGTAGTGATCGTGGATGAATTCGGGATGTGTGATGTTTTCTTAATGAAACATTTATTAGAGGCAACTGACTTCACTAAAACTAAATTATTAATGATTGGAGATTCGAACCAAATTCCTTCTGTTGGGGCAGGTAATGTATTCCATGATTTAATCAATTCAAATTTAATTCCTATAGTTTCTCTTACTGAAATTTTTAGATATGGAGAAGGAGGCGTACTTACTGTAGCAACTAATACTAGAAATAGTAAGAAATTCTTAACTGATTCTCTTAGTCCGCAAATATTTGGAGAAGACAAGGGATATATGTTTATTCCTATGTTACAAGAAAAAATAATGAAAAATGTAGTTGGATTATATAAAAAACTATTATCATCTGGAAATTCTAAAGAAGATATTATGATTTTATCATCTTATAATGTAGGTGATTATGGAACGGTTGCTATAAATAAACACTTACAACCCATAGCAAATCCTAATGTATTATCAGGAAACATATATATTCAAATTGGAGATACTAAATTTTATGAAGATGATATAGTTATTCAATCTACAAATAATTACAAAGCAATAAGATATAATGAGAATTATATAGATGAAGATGATAAAACTTTTGTGGCAAATGGAGAAGTTGGTAAAATTGTTAAGATAGAATATGGCAAAGCAATTATAATGTTTGATGAATTGGTTGTTTATACTAAAAATGATTTATTGAATGTAAAATTAGCTTATAGCATCAGCATAATGAAGAGCCAAGGAGGGCAAGCCAAAATAGTTATAATGATAACTCCTAAAGCACACACATTCATGCTAAATAGTAATCTTTTGTATGTATCTCAAACAAGAGCAAGACAAAAAGTATTTCATTTTAGTGAAATAGAAACTGTTAATAGAGCAATTAAGAAAAAAGCAGACTTTGATAGAAAAACACATCTTAAAGAATTATTACTATCTTAAATCAATAAATAAAATTCCTTGACTTCCATACCCAGAAATGCTATAATACAAACATAGAAAGGAGGTGAAAAAAATGAATCCCACAAAAATAATTAATCGCATAGACGGAGTATGGACTACCTGCACTTCTCAAGAATACAATTCCCAAGACAAAGCAAATTTCATGTTCAGCAAAAGTGATTTAACCAATACAACTACATATTATAAAAAGATTGGTTAATAATCATAATTCCTAAACACAAATCATAAAATAATTATCATAATATTAGCAAGAATTTGATCACATATCTTATTAAAACCACTAATCAAATTCTTGCTAAATCAAAAGAGGTGAATACATAATGAAAATTCTAACAGATGCAATGGATAAATCAAAGTGGTTAGAAATATCTAAAGAAGAATATGAACTAAATTATACTGACAAAATTAACTTCATGTATAGTTTTGAACAAGATACAGGCGAAATTGGTTATTATAAAAGAGAATCATTTATTGCATTAGGCAGAGAGTGGTTTGAATCAGAAATTAAAAATGAGAGGATTGAAGATTAATCAGTGTTCGACTTTTGCTTATGTGAATACTCCGATTGCATACAATCAATGGTATGTAGTAGATTCTTATATAAAAACTCCTCTAATCCTGTTTATATTAAATTCAAAAACATTTGTTCAAAAGATGACAATTGGCAATGGTTTTATGGAGATAGGAGTAAGATGGTTCAGTTAGAATTAATTCCCACAATCACAGAGGAAATAAAAGAAACAGGAGGTGATAAAAATAAAAACAATTGATGAATATAATCAAGAAAAACAAAAACAATTTCAAATAGAAAATCCACAATGGAGAAATTGCAATATTGCTTGCGATAAATGTGGAAAAGAATTGTTGATGGACATGTGGATTATACTATGCTCAGATCCACCTCAAAGAAATGTTAAATGTGAAAACTGTGGTTATTATAGTTATGTTTTGGCGTAAATTAATATTTTTATGGAATCAAAAATCAAGCTATAGGCGGTTTACATGGTTCGGTAATTCCTATAGAATAATCTATTTAACCTATAAATACTAAAATAAAAATATTGGAGGATACATAATTGAAAGTACAAAAAAGAAATAGCACATTGGTTGATTTTGATAAAAATAGCATTATTCGAGCAGTAGAAAAGGCAATGCTTGAAACAAAAGATGGTGTCGATTTAAAACTAAGTCATGATATTGCTAATAAAATTGAGTCTATGGGATTAAATATTTTTTCAGTTGAAGATATTCAAGATTTTGTAGAAAATATTCTTATGGAAAGCAATAGAAAGGATGTGGCAAAAAGATATATTATTTATCGTAATCAAAGAGACAAAGTTCGTAAAAATAAAGTAAAAGGACTTCTTAGTGAAGAATTCATGAGCAAATATAAACATTTACCTTCTCCAATGAAGCAATTAGGAAGTTTTGTTTATTATCGTACATATAGTAGATATTTGCCAGAAGAACAACGTAGGGAATATTGGTGGGAAACTGTAAAAAGAGCAGTAGAATATAATTGTAGTTTAGTACCAACAAGTAAAGAAGAAGCAGAAAAATTATACGACAATATTTATAATCTTAGGCAATTCTTATCAGGTAGAACATTATACATAGGTGGAACATTAGTTTCAGAAAAATACCCTACTTCCAATTTTAATTGTAGTTTTTCTGTTATTGATAATTTTGAATCTTTTAAAGATGCTTTTTACTTACTGATGATTGGTTCCGGTTTTGGATTTCGCATTCTTAAAGATGACGTTGCTAAACTACCAAAGGTAAAAACAAATATAGAAGTAATCCATAAAGATTATACACCTGTTTATAAAAATAAACGCGAGGACAACACATCTATTATTTTTATAAACAACAATATGATAAAAATAATTGTAGGTGATAGCAAGGGTGGTTGGAGTCAAGCATTAGATTATTATTTTAAAATATTATGGGATAAAGATTTTACAGACATTAAAACTGTTGTATTTGATTATAATTACGTCCGACCAAAAGGAGAAAGATTAAAGACATTTGGTGGAACGGCTTCTGGGTATGAAAGTTTAAAATCAATGTTTTCTAAAGTAAATAAAATTATCAACAAAGAAGGACTTATTCAAGGATTAGATAAAATTAAACTTAGACCAATTAATTGTTTAGATATGTTGGCGAGTATTGGTGAAAACGTTGTGATTGGAGGAGTAAGAAGGACTAGTTTGATTGCTTTAATTGATTCAGATGATGATGAATGTATAAAAGCAAAAAGCAACTTATATAAACAATCATCTAGTGGAAAATGGGAAATAGATTCAGAACTATCTCATAGGCAAATGAGTAATAATTCTATCTATTATAAAGAAAAACCTTCTAGAGATCAAATTCATTGGCAAATTGAACAAATGCGATATTCAGGGGAACCCGCTTTCGTTAATGAGATTGCAGGTAATAAACGCAGACCAAATTTTAATGGAGTTAATCCTTGTTTTACTGGTGATATGAATTTATTAACTTCAGATGGATATAAAACATTCGAAGAATTAAATGATAAAGAAGTTCAGATTGTTAATTTAAATGGGGATGTATCAAATGGTAAAGTTTGGTGTAATGGAGAAAAAGATATTGTTGAAGTACAACTAAGCAACAATAAAGTTATTAAATGTACTCCTGATCACGTATTAATGTTAGAAAACTGCCAAGAATGTAAGGCCATGGACTCATTAAATAAAAATTTATCAGCATATTATGGAAAAAATCCAACTGTAATATCCATTAAAACATTAGGCAAACAAAATGTTTATGATTTTTCAGAACCATCTACTAATTGGGGAATTGTAGAAAATGTAGTCGCACATAATTGTGCTGAAATTTTATTGGATGCAAATGGATTGTGTAATTTAACGACAGTTAATGTATATGCTTTTGTTTCTGATAGTGTATTAGATTTAGTTTCTCTATTGGAAGCACAACAATTATCTGCAAAAGCTGGTTATCGTATGACTTGCGTAGAATTAGAACTTCCAAAATGGAACATAGTACAAAAAAGAGATAGACTTACCGGATGTTCTTTGACTGGTTGGCAAGATATGGTTAATGCTACAGGCATGTCAAAAGATCAAGAATCTGAATTATTAATAAAATTACGTGAAGTTGCTCATGATACAATTAAAATTTATGCAGAAGAATTGGGTTTCCCAGTATCATTATTAATAACCACCGTAAAGCCAGAAGGCACATTGAGTCAAATTCCTGGAGTTTCATCAGGAGTTCATTATTCTGAATCTGATTGGTTTATTAGAAGAGTGAGAATTAATGCCCATGATCCTTTAGTTAAAGTTTGTGAAGAATTAAATTATCCTATATTTCCAGAAGTAGGTCAGGAAATGGAAACATGTACAACAAAAGTTATTGAATTTCCTGTAAAATCTCCTATTGGAAGAACTAAATATGATGTATCTGCAATTGAGCAACTTGAAAATTATAAAATGTTTATGGATTGCTATGTTGATCATAATGCTTCAATTACAGTTACGGTTCGTGACGATGAATGGGGAGCAGTAGAGGAATGGATGTATAGTAATTGGGATGACGTTGTAGCTGTAAGTTTTCTATCTTTATCTGATTCATTTTATCAATTAATGCCATACGAAGCTATTACAGAAGAGGAATATAATAAAAGAGTTTCTGAAATGAAACCATTTATTCCTTCGTTAATTAGTAAATATGAGTTAGTTGAAACTGAATTTGATATTGGTAATGATGGATGTAGTTCAGGGGTATGTCCTGTAAGATAAAAATAATATATAAGTTATGGAGAGTGATAAAGTATAGAAAATATCTGTGAAATTTGTGGTAGTAATAAATATGTATTCTATAGCAAAAAATACAATAAAATGATATGCAATAGACATTATTTACAATTATGTGTGCATGGCGAAATTCAACCTGACAAAGTATCCTTGAAAAAACAACCATGCGTAATATGTGGAGAAAATAAAAACATGAACAGTCAAAATGGTGTTCCATACTGTGGTAGGCATTATATGCAATTAAGATTAAATGGTAAAATTTCTAGAACTTATTTAGATAAAAACGATATAGTGACATATCGAGATTATGCTGAGATAATATTGAGAAATGAGGATTGTGAGGAAATTGCAAGAGCCTTAATTGATATAGAAGATGTAGAAAAAGTGCAAAATATTTATTGGGGTTTATCATATTATAATTATGTTTATAGTAAATATGGATTTTTGCATAATTTTGTTTTAGGTGTTGATTCTACTAATCACTTAATAGAAGTTGCAGACCACAAAACAAGAAATAGGTTAGATTGCAGAAAAAATAATTTGCATATTGTTACTCGACAGGAGAATTCAATAAATAAAGGTATTCAATCCAATAATACATCTGGTTACGTTGGTGTAAGTTGGAATAAAAAGAGAAATAAATATAGAGTATATATAAAAATTGATAGAAAACAAATTCATTTAGGATATTATCAAAACTTTGAAGATGCTGTGGACGCAAGGGTATTAGGTGAAATAAAATATTTTGGTAAAATTATAGAAAGAAAAAATGACATATATACGGTACATACGAAATCAAATATGAAAAGTGAGGTAATATAAATGAAAATTAGAGGTTTTGAATCAGTATCAGATAACTTCAAAAAACAAACTGTTCCTACTATTCTCCCACAAAGAGGTACAAAAACATCAGCAGGATATGATTTTTCTACACCTATTGATTTAACTATTTATCCTAAAGAAACTGTATTAGTTTGGACTGATGTAAAAAGTTATATGCAATTTGGAGAAGTTTTAATTCTTGATGTTAGAAGTTCTATTGGTATTAAGAAAAAATTAATGTTAGGAAACGTTATCGGAGTTGTGGATCAAGATTACTATTCTAATTCAGACAATGATGGAAACATTGGTATTTGTTTATATAACTATTCAGACACAACTGTTACTTTGAAAGCAGGAGAGCGTATTGCTCAAGGAATTTTCTTACCATTTCTTGAAGCAGATAATGGTAATACAGATAATGAAAGAATTGGTGGAATAGGAAGTACAAACACTTAAAGTTTACAAAAATATGGGATAAAGTGCTAAATTACATTTTATCCCAACCCTGAAACCCTACTCACATAAGGGTTCTAAAACAAATATTTCCATTAAAACTTGAATTTTAATTGGCGAAAGGAGATAAATATTATGATGGATAAAGAATTAATCAAAGCATTGGAACCAATTGAAGAAGAATTTGATGTTAACTTATTTACATTTGATGAAGCACTTGAGTTTTATAAATCAGATATAGAGGAATATAAATCTTTTGTAAATCAGTCAATTGACCTTATTCAGCAAGAAAGAAAAGATGAAGAGCTATCTGCCAATGAATTAGGTTATATTGAAGGATTGAAGCTAGGCATAAAAGTAGTTGAAATGATTTTTTGTGGAAGAATTGAAGAAGGATTTTAGAAAGGAGATGACATCAAAAATGAAACCATGTATACATTTCGACAGTGGAGTTTGTTATTCACCTGATTGGAAAGAACCTTTTGGTGAAGGATGCTTATTAAATCATAAAGATTCATGTCCTCATTATATTCCAACTACTTCAATTAAAGTCAAATATAAAAACTATAAAGGAATTACTTCAATCAGAAATATTATTCCTCAAAATATCTATTATGGGAACACACAATTTCATCCAGAAAATCAATGGTTGTTAGAAGTTTGGGATGTAGAAAAAGACGCTTCAAGAACATACGCATTAATGGATATTATTGAATTTATTAAGGAGGATTGATATGATACATAATATACCAGAGCCAAAATGGGATAAACCTCCTGTGAATATTAGAAAGATAAGTATGGAAGATAAATTATTATCTCTTAAAGAACAATTCTGTAATTTCTACTGTCCAAACAAAGGAAAAGTCATTGATTATGAGTGTTCTGGCATTGTAGAATGCAATGAGTGTGAAGAAATAATTGAATGCGAAAAAGTTCAAGAAATTTATGTTGATTTATGTGATGAATGCAATATCTCTGATTATATATCATTCATCCGAGATGAACTCTAAACCACAAAATCACCAATAAACCATCATAATAAATCAACAGAAAGGAGGTGAAATTAAAAGAAAGGAGAAAACTATAAATGAAAGAACTTAAACAATGGCTAATTAATCATATTAATAATTTTTCTAAAGATCATTATAATGAAAGTACTTATATTTGGTCTAAGGGCTATAAAAAAGCATGTATAGAAATTTTAGAAATTATTAATAAGATTGAGAGCAAAAAGGAGAATAAATAAAATGCCAATAAGAACTGAACAAATTGATGTATCATTTAACTTAAAACTTCAAAAAGACATCCAAGAACATGAAGTTATCTGTTCTCACTGTGGAGGTACAGGACTTCAAGTTGATGATAATCCTTTTGGTCTTAAAGAAGAAAATAGCAAAATTCATTTCCCATATAAGCAACAAACTATTGTTGGATGCAGACATTGTTATAATGGAGTTCAAAGTAAATGTTTACATTGTGATAAAATATTATCTAGAGGAACTTCTAGATGTAACTGTAAACAGTCAAATTTAGAACGTCTTCAAGAACAATATGAAAAAGATGTAGAAACATGGAATAAAGCAAAGAAGATTACTTATGAACAAGCAACAAATGATTTTATTATGATCTATATTGATAATTATGATAAATATCTCATGGTTGAAGAATTAGAAGAATGGATAGAAGACAAAGAAAGCGAAGCAGATCAATCAATATGCCGAGAAGAATTAAGAATTTATGGAACACAGATAATTGATTTATCTATGGATGCTTCTGATATTCTTGAAAATGCTTGTAGTGATCTACATGAGGATGCTATGGACAATATATCTGATGATGATCAAAAAGAACTTCAAGTGTTGTTAGACAAGTGGTGTGAAGATAATAAGCAAGGAACTACTACTTATTATGCTGATTTTAAGGTTGGAATATTGCTATGATTATTATTATAGGTACAAAATCAGAAATAGAATCAGACATATGCAGATTAAAGTGTCCAGAACAATATTTTATTGAAAGAAATGGTTACTGTCCTAAAGGAGATGATGAAAACTGTGTTGATTGTACGACTAAAACATATGATTTGAACATTATTATAAAATAATGAATTTAAAGGAGTGTATTATTAATGTTTATAAAAGTAAATGAAAATAAATTAATTCAATATAATTCCATAGAGCTAATTACTGATAATAATGAATATCAAATAATTGGGAAAATAAATGAAACGGTAGATGTTTTAGCAAAATATAAAGAAAAGGATAATGCAAGAGAAGAATTTAATAAAATTAGTTATTATGAAATAGAGAGTAAAGATGATAAATCTTATGATGATAATCATCGTGTCTCTTCCCCTAAAATGCGAAGATAAAAAATAGAATCAAAAACCTACTTTATGGGATATTGAAAGGAGTTGATTAATTTGTATATAGTTATAGAAAGTCGAGAAGATGTGAAAATATTACAAAAGATTAAAAGTGTTTATCCTGATATAAATATTGTAAATAGTATTTGTGAGTTTATGCCTACAGTAGAAGGATTGATTGATTCAATTTGTGATTATTGTCAACATAATTATTATGATGATGGAATGGAACAATGTAGAATTGCAGATGAAAAACTTTAAATGATAAATTTTAATGGAAAGGAGAAAAATTATGAGATATTCTTCAGAATTAATACATACATTAATTCTTACAGATAATGAATATTTAGCACTACATGAGGCGATTAGATTATATATCAAAGAAAATGAAACAGTAATTGTTAATGATTGGATAGTAAAGGAACTGCAAAACATTATAAAAGAAACAGGAGATAATTAATCATTCGAAACAACTGTTTGAATCGAAAGGAGATTATAAATTGAGTACAAACAATATTGACATTCTACTCTACAACAAAAGAGATGAAGTAGTAACCGCATACACATCGAATAATCCTAATTACAAAAATGGCGAAGAAATTACCATTAAAGGAAGTCATAAAAACTATAAAGTTGTTGACATCAACAAATACAGAGTAATGGGTATGCCTGAGTATGTTTCCTTAGAATTAAAAGTAATAAAGTAAAAGGAGTGAAAATAATTATGGAAAGTAACGATCTTGTTTATTGTTCAGATTGTGTAAATTGGGATTTTGCAAAGAAATACTTAGAATACTTTGGCTGTTGCACTGATTGTGAATTAATAAAATAAAAAAGGAGAAATTAATTGGTAACAGAAATAGTTACAATAAAATGGGATAGGCGAATTAAAAAATATTATGAAAATAAAAGCTATATTTATACTAAAATGGGAGACGAATTCGAAGTAAGAACTGAAGACTTACCAGATGGATCTAATATATTAATTGATACCGAATGTGATGGTTGTGGTTTAGAGATAAAAAATCTAAAGTGGTATTTTTATAAGAAAAGTATGAAGAAAAATAATGGATATTATTGTGTCAGATGTGCTAAAAATGGTTATAAAAAATGGGTTAGTTTCTTTGAATGGTGTTATATAAATTTACCAATAAAAATTGCAGATAAAATATTATCTCGTTGGCATTATGAATTAAATGGATGTAGTCAAAAGGATGTTACTTATAGTTCTCATGGGTTTAATCAAAAAGGTTATTGGTTTAAATGTCTGGATCATCCAGAACATCAACCTGAACAGAAAAGCATTAGTGGTTTTACAAATTATAAATATGGTAATCTTGATTGTGACCAATGTAATATAATTGCATTAACTCATCCGTATTTAGTAAAATTTTTAGTGAATAAAGAAGATGCATATAAATATTCTGTTGGTGTAAGAAGTAAATTTCTTATTAAATGTCCTAATTGCGGTCATGAAAAAGAAATGATGTTATTTGATTTAATGAGGATGGGGGGTTGGTTGCCCTCGTTGTTCAGATGGAAGACCATATCCAGAAAAATTTATGTCTAGTGTTTTAGAACAATTAATGTTTAATTTTAATCCACAATTAAGCAAAACAACTTTCAAATGGTGCAAAAACTATAGATATGACAACTATCTAGATAATTTTAATTGCATTATTGAAACTCATGGACTTCAACATTATGAAGAAATTAATAATAATTGGAATTCATTACAAAAAACTCAAGAGAATGATTTTGATAAAGAATGGTTAGCTAGAATAAATGGTATTAATAATTACATAATTATTGACTGTAGATATTCTGAAATGGAATGGATTAAAAATAGCATAATGAAGAGTAGGCTTCCTAAATTATTAGGTTTTGAAGAAAAAGATATAGACTGGCAGAAATGTAACGAAGCAGGATTCTCTAGTATGGTTAAAAAAGCTTGTGAATTATGGGATAGTGGTATTCACAATACAAAAACAATTGCAAAGGAACTAAAATTAACAAGAAAAACAATCAGAAGATATTTAAAACAAGGTGTAAAATTAGGGTGGTGTGATTATGATGGTCAAAAGGAGTTTATAAGAAACGCTAAAAAGATTCGTAAACAAATAATATGCTTAACTACTAATGAAATATTTAATTTTTCCAAAGATGCCTCGAAAAAATATAGCGTTTCAAAAACAAGTATTGCTTCATGTTGTAATAAAATATATAAGTCTTCAGGAATCCATCCAATTACTGGAGAAAAACTTATATGGATGTATTATGATGAATATATAATCGAAAATCAAATTTTAGGATGGAAGGATGATTATGTAAATAATATTATTAATTGTTACAAAATAATATGCTTAACAACTGGAGAAATATTTAATTCAATAATTGAAGCAAGGATAAAATACAATTTAAAAAGAATCAATACTTTATCAAATCTAAATGACAAAAAATATTCTGGAAAACATCCAGAAACAGGAGGTGAATTAAGATGGATGTATTATAAAGATTATTTATTAAAAATAAAACATTAAGGAGTGAAATTATGAATAAAGATATTTTAGTATATTGTGTAAATTGTGTTCATGGTAATTCACTACAAAAGAGATACGAAAATTATTTTGGATGCAATACATCATTATGCTTCAAATGCCCCTGCGGATCTTGTTCTTGTATTAATCCTGAAAAGGGAAAGAAGTTTGAAGATAGGCCAATGTTTGTACCCAAGAACCAGAATATGATTATTTAAATGTTTATTGGTTTAGTCAAGGCATAAAATTTAATAATCTTGATTGCCTACAATATAAAAATCTTCAATAATCATAAAATAAATTATTTGGAGGAATTGTAAAATGAATAACTTCGATTTACAATGGTTTATTAATAAAACCAATGCAAAACCAATCACAATTGAATTTCTAAATTCAGATGGAGATTTATTATCCATAGTTAATACAGTCATTAATGATGTTGAATTTAAAGAAGAAAGCTATTGGAATATACTTTCAATTAATGATGGAAGTGTAAAATTATACTTTGAAGATTTTGAGATTTGTGAATTAGAGAACGCTAAAAACGCTTTACTTTTATATTACAAAGGAGAAGTATTGGTTAATATTTATTTACCTGAAGGCGACAGTTGGGAGTTAAATGGATCAGAAACTATTGGATTTATACAATATTAATTATATAAATAATATTTATATTGACTATATTTTGTAATTAAGATATAATTTATTTAACAATATATATTACATATGAAAATATACTGTAAAAGGATGTGAATTGATGGCAAAAGGAAAAAGTATCAACTTAACCCCTAGAGATAAACCTAAGAAGAAGCAAGATAAATATTCAGAAACCTCTGACATCAAAAAGGAATATAAGTTCAATTTAAAAGATACAGTAATTTATCTAGGATTGTTAGAGGAATATAAAGGCAATGAATGTATAATCATCAAGAGGTCAAGAAGAAACATAAATGAATACTATCGTGTAAAGTTTGAAGATAAAGTTGAGACGGATACACCAATGGGATTTTTAAAAACTCTTGAAGAATATGAATTGTGGTTGTCAGATCAAGAAAAAGAAAACGATGATGATAATCAAGAGGGTATGTCTGATGTTGAGAAACAAATTCTTGAAAAGGGTCTGACCCCCTTTAAGAATAGGTTGTCATGTTATCTACAGGTTGCACTGTTTGAGCATAGGTGTCATGAGTGTGGATACGAAGACAGATGTATCTACATTAAAAAGTACAAGTATGACAAGGTAAAGTTTAATTAAGAGAGGAAGATACTATGCAAGTAACATTATTAAATCCTGAACAAGTGAAAAACATATTTAAAGAATGGGGGACATTTGCTGCAACGTGCTATGGAACTTCTTCTGAATTTGCTGAAAAAGTTGGTAATTCATGTTATGAAGACGAACATTATAGTGGAAGTAGAACCGAATATATAAAGTTTAAAATTGAAGGAATTGATAGAGGGATCAGTGAACAGGCGATGCGTCATGAAATTGGTGTAAGATATAACTTCATTGATGAAGATACTTATGATGAAAATCCTTCTGGGATAATTAAAAATCTTAAATCATTCAGATATGTTGATATGGAAAACTTTGATTACACAATTCCCAAAACAATTAAAGATAATGAATATGCTTTAGGGGCCTATAATTTAATAATGACTGAAATCAATAATTCTAGAAAACATATTTTAGATTTACTAGTTAGACATGGTGTAAATGAAAAACAAGCAGTGGAAGACGCAAATTATCTTTTACCAAGAGCAACAAATACTTCGCTCTGTATTGCATTTACATTAGAAGCTTTTATTCATTATTTACATAAAAGATTGTGTACTAGAACTCAATATTTTCATAGACAAATGGCAAATCTTATGAAAGATGCTGTATTGGAAATATTGCCTCAATTAAAAGATAGATTAGTTTCCCAATGCGAGTACCTTTTATGGTGTCCAGAGAAGAATAGGTGTTGTGGGAAAATGCCTACTAAAGAAATGTTGTTGAAAGGGATGGTTAAATAATATGCCAATTATTATACTAATTTCAGGGAAGGCAGAATCAGGCAAAGACCTGACTGCCACTCTATTAAAAATAGAATTACAAAAACAAGGTGAAAGAGCATTAATTATAAATTATGGTGATCAACTTAAATTTCTTTGCCAAAAATATTTTGGTTGGAATGGTGAAAAAGATGTTAACGGTAGAGAGTTATTGCAGAAAATTGGTACTGAAAAAGTTAGATCAAAAAATAATAATTATTGGGTAGATAATGTAATTGAATTGGTAAAAGTCTTTGAAGATGATTATGACTATGTTCTCATACCGGATACAAGATTCGCTAATGAAATTGAGAGATGGGATAATGATTATGAATTTATATCATTACGTATAGAAAGATTAAATTATGAGAACAAACTTACGCCAGAACAAAGATTGCACTCCTCTGAAATTGCATTAGATAATTATGATTTTGATTATTACATAAAATGTGAGACTAAAGAAGAAAAAGAAAAAGAAGTAATTAAGTTTATAGAATATTTGAAGGAAAGATTTGGTGAATAAATGTACATATATGAAGCAGGGTGTCTAACCCACTATTATCGAAATAATGAAATGAATAAAGCAATTGAATGGAGAAATAAGTTAGACAAATGGGCAAATAATAATAATGTAGAAACGTATAATCCTGCTAAAACATTTTTAAAAGAAATAAATCATACATACGACTCAAGAGCCTGTGTTGACCAAAACGAATATTATCTAAGCAGATGTGACATTATGATTGTCAATCTTGATGACATAGATTTCTCGCCAGGGAGCATATATGAACTAGTTCGATTCAAAGACATGAGAAAGCCTGTCATTGCCTTTGGAACTAAACATTGGAGTCCACATATCAATAGCTGTGTTTCAAATCATTGTGAGGCACTTGATGACGTTATAGAGTTAATTGAAAATATGTTTGATCAGGGCAATTTATAAAAATAAAACATAAAAAGAAAGGAATTTAATTTTGAAATATTCTCATGAAGATGTAGTTAAGATATTAAATGATTTAGGATATGAATTAATAGACAATAAATATCCAGGAGCTAGAAAACCAATAGTATTAAAAGATTTAGAAGGATATTTATATGTAACAACATTTAGTGGATTCAATCAACTTATTAAAGAAGGTCATAGTCCTAGTAAATTTACAATACATAATATATATACAATAAAAAATATAAAATTGTGGTGTAAGATAAACAATAAACCATATGAATTAATAAGTGAAGTTTATATTAATGCTAAAGATAATCTTAATTGGAAATGTTTAAAAGAAGATTGTGGAGAGATGTTTGAAAAGAATTGGCATGATATATATAGTAATCGTGGTTGTCCTTTTTGTGCAGGGTTTCAAGTAGGATTATCTAATTGTCTTGCTACAAAATTTCCTAAGATTGCAAATGAATGGCATCCAACAAAAAATGGTGATTTGACTCCTTATGATGTAACTTGTGGTTGTGATAAAGAGATTTGGTGGCAATGTAATAGGGGTCACGAATGGAATGTAGCTATTAATACTAGGATAAATACTTCTAGAATTAATAATAATAGTTGCCCTTATTGTTCAAGACGATTACCTACAGAAGATTATAATTTATTAATAATACATCCAATAGCCTGTGAAGAATGGGATTACGACAAGAATGATAGAAGACCAGAAGAATATTTGCCAAATGCCAATCAGTATGCTTTTTGGATATGTAGAAAATGTGGAAATAAATGGGAGCAAATTATTAGTGACAGAGTTAATAGAGGTAAGACTGGATGCCCTGAATGTAAAGTTTATGTTGCAACTAATGAATATAATTTATTAGTGAATAATTCTGAACTTTGTGAAGAATGGAATTATGATAAAAATAACACAAAACCAGAAAACTATACTCCAAACAGTGGGCAGTATGCTTGGTGGATATGTAAAGACTGCGGAAATGAATGGGAAACTCAAATTTGTAGTAGAAATGGAAGAGGAAATGGTTGCCCAAGATGTGCGGAATCTAAAGGAGAGAAAAGAATTACTAAATTTTTAAAACAATACAATATTTATCATATCCCGCAGAAATCTTTTAATGGCTTAGTCGGATTAGGTAATGGTTTATTATCTTATGATTTTTATCTGCCTAAATATAATCTTCTTGTTGAATTTCAAGGTGAACAACATGAACATTTTGTTGAATGGTTCTATGAATCTATTGAAGACTTCGAGAAACAACAGGAGCATGATAGGCGCAAGAAAGAGTACGCAGAACAAAATGGTTATAATTTTTTAGAAATTTGGTATTGGGATTCTAATAATATTGAGAAAATATTATTAGATAATATTTTATAAAAGGAGAATTTAAATAATATGATTAATGAAAGAAAAATTCAAAATCAAGAAAATTCACTTTGTAATGAAAAGTACAATCAACCTATAGCAAGGGTTTCAGAGAACGATACATACGATAGGACAACACTTTCGTTTGGTTGTGAAGACATAAATTCTATTTTGGAATATGATGTCTCAGATCCAGAATACTTACAAATAGTAAATGGCCTTCGAACTCCAAGCGATGCTATAAACTTCAAACTATTACTTGAATATATGAGTGAAGAAAATAGAGAATATGCAAAAGAAAATAGTTTGTGTGAAATTTGTCATAGTGAGTTAAAACTTGTTCAAGATAGAGGGGAAGTATGGGGAGCTAAAAATGTAGTTATTGGAGAATATTCTAGTTGCCCAAATAGATGTGTATAATTTATGTGTAAAGGAGAACTAACCAATGATTATTGATCCTGGACGAAATAGTTGCACAATATGGTTTATAAATAAAAGCAAAATGCAAACTATAAATGGAACACCTAAAGAATGTGTCGATAGAATTGTTAAATATGTAATTAAACATGTTTTGGATAAAGAGAGTGGATTAAGTGAAAAAGTTCAGTGGTGTAAAATTAGATTGGATACCTCTGGTGGCATAGGGAAGTTATATGCTGATATTTTTAGAGATAAAGGTATAGAGTTTAATGCTGTGAAGATTGTTATGGATGTTGTTTAATTTTAATTAATTAATTACTTCTTACTCTCAACTTCAGTAACCTTAATCTCAACTAAAAACTCTTGGTCATCTTCGCTAAGAAATAGAGTTAACCTTTCCAAAAAAGAAGCCAAATTCCTAGTATTAAATTTTCTCTTAACATTAATTAAATAATTATTATCAATTACAATTTCTTTTTGTTGAGTTTGTTGAATAGAAATTGAATCTACATTCTGAGTGGGAATAATATTTTCACTCAGAATTTCTTTAGAATTATCTACAGAAACATGTCTATTATATGGTCGTTTAATTTTCTCCTTATTATTATCTTCACCAATTTTAGGCAATCCTCTTGTAATTCTTCCTTTGTTTAAAAAATCAACAGCAGACTTTCCAATCAATATTTCTCCACCTTTAATTTTTGCAACTTGCATTTCTGCGAAGAAGCTACTAAGAGATGTAGACGAACATTTCCAACTCTTCATAATTTCATGATTAGTATGTAATCTTCTTAATTCAGCTAAAGATTTCTGACAATTATCAAAATCCAATGCTTCAAATTCTTGCTTAGGTGGGATTTCTCCCAAATTAATTTTTTCTAAAAGTTCATTCATTTTCATTTCTCCAATCGTTATTGAGTGAATTACAGAAGGTGCATAAATTTTCAATCTTTCTATTCCTTGAAGTGATTCTGAAGGGGTTCTAACTGTTTCGTGTTTTCTCAATCTTAATGCTCGGCCATGAATTCCATTTCCGGTTCTCTTTTGCTCTCGAATATCGTCTTTGAGCATACGCTCGATTTCTGATTCAGTATCATTTGTGTCATACATACGATGCACGAACTTTCTTTTGTTAATCCTTGATGCCTGTGGATAACTTTTGGAATTTCTAGTAATAATAGTAAGATATATACACCTTGTATTAGTTTCTTTTGTGGGTCTAAAATTTAGACTGGTCGGGTATAAAACTTAGACTGGTCTAGAATTTAGACAGGTATTTTCTGTGGATAAGTATCATCAAACCAGTATAGAATTTAGATAGGTTGACATTTTAACTATCCCTTTCTTCCATCATTTTTTCATATAATTTATCTGCACTAATTATTCCCTCTTTAAATGATTGTTCAATAATTTCTGTTTCCTCACTACATAGAAAAATCATCTTTTTAATGTTGCCATTTACTCCTGCACTTGCAGTCCACACATAACCGTTCTCTTCTAACCAATTTAAACCATTGATACAAGATTGGCGAGATAATCCTGTAAGTTTAATTAATTGAGAAATACTAATCCAATCTCCTGTTTTAGCAAAACCCCATGTTTTTCTAATCATTAAAAGATAAACTTTTAAGGCTGAGAAATTACTGATTCTAGGTATTAGTTCATCAAAAACAATATTAGGAACTTCCATAAAATTTTTCTGTGGTTTGGGTAATCTAAACATAATAAAACCTTCTTTCAGCATTTTGTCAAAAAAGACAATAGCGATGCTAAGAAGAGGTTTACAAATTTTTAAAATCATGATAAAATGATAAAGAAATTCATAACGTCTTCTCTGGGCCTCTTATGAAATGTTGAAGTTGGTCGCTCTGGCATTTCATAAGAGGTTTTTGCATGTTCTTTTTTAAGTTGTTAAGATGATTTGATTTAAATTTCCTCCAATAAAAAAGTTAGTAGCCTGTATTCCTACAAACTACTAACTTTTGACAATACTTACTAAATTATTATCCAAATATAGACTTGATTTTCTTTCTACATTCAGGTAAAATCTTATCAGAAGCGTCAAAGCAACTGTTTGATGGAACATTGCTTGGATCAAAAGCCTGTCAAGTCCTTGCAAGACTGATGGGCTTTGCTTATTTTATTAGGTTGTTTAGGTTAATTAGAGATATTCGACACCTTGATACAAATCTCCTTCTGATTATACATGAAATTTGTCCACATGAATATAGTTTCCCAAAATATTATCCACATGTTAATAACTAGGCCAGAAGATTTAATCGTAAAATAAGCCCATCCAAGAACATACTAATTGTATGAACTGGATGGGCCTTTGTATTTTCATAAAATATCATTCGTTTTCCTTGAATTGAATGTCTTCCATGAACCGTGAAATCATGAAACGAACAAAAGCACTCTCATTTTCAAACTTCTTGCTCATTTCTTGCACAAATAACTTCTGCGATGGGGTAACATTAGCCACTAAACGCTTTGAAAATGGCTCAGACTTACTTGGTATCTGGTAAGTTAACTTACTAATAGACTGTTTATTACTTACAACATTATCCTTTACAATATCCTTATTATTCTCTTGAATAGATACCTCGCTATTTTCTAGTGTACTAGACAGTGTACTACTCTGTATCATATCTAATTCCTCAGTAAATTTACTGATATGAGTAGTAACATCTACCACATCTAGTGAATTATCTAATATTGGCAACACTTCATCAACCTGTTCATTATTATTCCTACTATCTTGAGAAGATTCAATAATAGTTTCCTGAGTAGTTGTCTTGATAGGTTCATTTATACTACTTTTAACCCCTTTCAGACCTTCATGAGCAATATTTTGGTCAATTTCCTTACTATCGCTACTTTGAATATTTCCCTGTATAGAAATATTGTCAGCAGTATCCTCGCTACTTAATTTATTATCAAATTCAGGATCTAGTATTGTACACAGTGACATAGACAGTGTACTACTATCTTCATCACTCAATATACTACCATTATTAGAGTCCATAATATTAACCTGAACACTTTCATGATTGGTATTATCATTAGTATCTTGTACCAATTCCAATGCATTTACCTCATCAGCATCTTGAATAGTTTCACGTACAACATCCTTGATAGCTTCTACTTCAGTATCTACTACGGTAATCTGTTCAATATCCTTACTTTTAGCAAATCCTACTGCTGGAATGAGTTTCTTCTTTGCACTCATAGTTTCAACACCTCATTTCCAAATCCATCATAGTCTTTTACAGCATCATTAGTAGGAGAATAAACTAAAGGAGGTTGGCCAACAAACTGTGCTTCTCCAATTCTTACAGACCTTCTAATAGCCGTATTAAATACTCTGATATTATGTTGTTCGCAAAACTTTTGAATCTCTTGAGATACATTTGTAGAAAGATTTGTTCGTGCTGTAAAAATAGTCATTAAAACTCCGTAAATTTGTAAATCGGAATTATAATTTTCTTTAACCATTTTTACAGTTTTGCTGAGATCGTTGAGGCCACTTAACGCAAATTGTTCTGGGGGAGTAGGAATAATTACACCATTAGCACAAGAAAGACAATTTACTGTTAACCATCCCAAACTTGGAGGGCAATCAATAATCACAAAATCATAATTTTCTAAAATGTCTACGATGGCGTTTTTTAACCATAAGGCCGGAACAAAATCCTCCCTATTATGTTCTACGAGCATATCAAAATTTGCCAAAGATAAATTAGAAGGAATGAGATGAACATTTTTATAGTCAGTTTTAATAATTACATCTTTAATAGTGTGCTTATCTACAAATACATCATAAATTGTTTTTTCAATTGATTCGGGTCTCATTCCAAAACTAAGAGCAATTTGGCCTTGAGGATCAAAATCAATTAGAAGAATTTTCTTGCCTTTTTTAGCTAATGACATACCTAAACAAACCGTAGTAGTTGTTTTACCCACTCCACCTTTCTGAAGAGATATTGCGATAATCTTAGTATTTAATTTACTCACAATAATAACCACCTTTTAACTATTAATCATAGTACAATTAATAATTACTTTTCCAATACATAGAGTAGTGTACTATGTATGTCACTAAGTATATCATAGTTACGAACAAAGCAAAATACTTAAATACAAATAATTTATAATCACAGATTTAATTTTGTACTCAACAGGTTTATTGGTATACCTAAGTATACCTACTTACTATTTATATACTACAATTTTATTAAATTATAAATTTAGAATAGATTAATAATTTAATGTTACATAATAAAAAAGTTATGTCACATTCATCAAATAACTACAAATTCAGTTATATCAAGGGTTGTAGGGCTTATTTTATTAATAGATCATCTTACTTCAATTTTAAATGTTACATAAACAAGCTAAAAACTATGTATGACACATTGAAAATTAAATCATAATCCAACCTTGCATCTTCATATAATTTGTAATACAATCGTAAGACAGTGTAACACAAATGTATTACAAGGATAGGGGGAGTAAAAATGTTATTCTTAGACTGTGGCAATAGCTATGTAAAAGCACTAAATTCAAAAGGAAAGGAATTAAAAATTTTATCCGTCATAGGTAAATATCAAGATTCATTTACTGAAAAAAAGATGTGGGTAATTGACGATCATTATATTGGCGAAGATGCAATACTTCATGGTTATGCTCAAGACTATTCTCTTGAAGGAATTAAAACGGAGCAATCTACATTCAAGGTTCTTACCAAATATACTTTATGTAATTATAAAAATGAGGATAAAGTAGTTTTTCTTTTTCCATTTGAATCTTATTTTACTGAGAAAAAGCAAATTGTTGATATGTTTTCACATGACATGGATATTAATTATAAGATTGGAGATATTGAATATACTCATATTTTTAAACCACTATTAATTAAAGCATTACCTCAAGGATATTGTTCGTCTATGGACTATTTTTTAGACGATGAAGGTAAGACAAAAGAAGAAATTCCTAATGTTACTTTGATAGTTGATGTAGGTATGGGAACAGTTAATTTAATTTATCTACTTAGAGGTGAAATAGTTAGAGAACTTTGTAAAACTACAAGTAATGGCATGTGGCAAATTTATAAACGTGCCGGAAGGAAAATATATGAAGTAGATTTGTATGACGGGTATAATTCATTAGCACATTTATACCAAGATGTAGCAACGTTAATTAAAGCAGATATATCTACTTTTTATGACTTAAAGAAAATAGATAAAATAATCATTACTGGTGGAGGAGGTACTGCTATATATCATTTTTTACCTTACACAAACAAGATTTTGCATAAAGGTCAATTCTCAAATGTTAGAGGGGCAGAAAAGTTGGTGAAAAATCTATCATGGGGGAAATCAGAAACTTTAGAGACGATGCCATCTTAAAACCTTTATTAGATGCAATTCCAAAAAATAAAAGAAGCAAAGTAATTAGAAGAGCATTGTATAATTACTTTTTTGAAGGCGAAAATAAGGTAATGTTAGAGGATGAAGAGGAAAGTTATATAAATGGATTTACTAAAATGAATGAAATTGGAACGGAGGATAAGTTAGAAGCAAAACCAGTAAAAGAAATCAATTTTAATATGTTTGATGATTAATTTATATCAATTTTTTAGTCCTGAGAAGTCAGGGCTTTTTCTTTTGGAATAAATTGTTATACATAATAATCAAGCAATCCTCAGTAAGATTAATCATGAAACATTTTCAGACATTGAAAAAGATTGAGGGTGATTATCTAAATGCTTAATAAAGTTGAAGTAGAAATATTGCAACATATGTTAGAAAACAAATTAATCAATGAAATTAATAGTCGAACTATCAGAAATATTAGCAAAGGGATTGAGATTAATTATTTTAGAACAAGGAACTACGTAAATCACTTGAAACTTCTTGGGTTATTGGACTCTGGATTTAAGGAATTAAATTCAGGAACTTTTTACATTACTAAAAAAGGGTTGAAATTATCAATGAGAAAACCTGAAATTGGATTAAAGGTAAAACCAGGATCAACCAATAATTATGAGAAAATTATTCCAACTCAATGTCCTAATCCTAAATGTAGATCCTCGAACATTATCGGTAGAGGAATGGTTATGGGAATGGCTTATATTAATCTTGAAACTATGAATGTTGATGAATTAGGTGATGATTTTGAGGTTTGTGATAAAGATAATTTGAGGTATAGATGTTTTAATTGTGAGTGGGATTGGGAGTAGAGGAGGATTTGAATTATGATTAAACAACTTATATCCGATTTTCAAAAGCAAATTCATAGTATTTTTGTGGGTAGGGCAATTGTTAGACCACCATTTATCAATGAAGAAGAATTAATTGATTTTACTGTTAAATTAACTGATATTGATAAGAAAACTGTGGCAAGAGTATTGGAAGCTGAATTTATTTTTCTTAGATTGAAAGGAGTTATTGAGTGATAATTTCTTGGTGTTTAAGGCATTTTATTAAAAAATGCAAAAAAATATCCCCAAAAAGGGGATTTGGTGAAAAGGTATAATCCTAATTCAATAAACTTGCTAATGTTAAAATTCCTGAGTAAATCATTCCGCCTCCTAGAGCAACATAAAATCCTGCAACTAATGGCATAATATCATCTCCTTAAGATTAATTATGACTGTATTATCACCAACAATCATAATAAATATACAAAAGAGATGGGATTATAAAGTTAGATAGACTTATGCTAAATTTGTTCGGCATAACTAGTTATACCTAACAATATGCTACAGGTCATTCAATTTAGAACTCTTTTATCACATATTTCCTTAAATTAAGGAGTGGTAATTTATGTTAAAGAAAAATACTGTTAAAACTCACTTAAAAAAACATGGAATTAAATATTTGCAAGGAGGATTAATAGTTGGTTATATTATTCTAATTGATCCTTCTGTTGCCCTTGGAGTAGCAACAATTGAGCAAACATCAGATCAATTTTACAGGAAAGTATTAGGTCTTGGTAGAGCAGTAATTCTAATTAAAGGAGGATTAGAAATAGTTCAACATGCACTTGCTGGTGATTTTCAAGCTACCAAGAAAACAATTCTGAGTTACTTAGGTATGTACGCTCTTTTATTATTGCTTCCTTACGGCTTAGATCAAATCGATGCCATGATAGGAGGTTTGAAGTGAATGGTAAATTATGCAGATTGGTTTACTACATCCATAAAAACTGCATTAAAAGAAAGTGTCAGTGAAAGTTTTAATTGGGTTATGACAGGAATTATTTCAAATATTGTATATATGTCTCACGCAGTTACTTTAATTGGTTGTGGGGTGCTTATAATCCTTTACATTGGAGGTTATAAGTCAGGATTGCAAAAGGTTGGTATATTAATTGTTACTAACACTATGATTAAATATTTGTTGGGATGAGGAGGTTATCAAATGAAGGGAATTAAATTAAGTAACTATTTTGAAATTATTCACCCTGAGTATATCTATCTAAAATTAACTCCAAATAATTCCATTGAAAACAAAAGTACAGATCGAATTGCTAAATCAATTTCTACAATCTTTCAAGGTGTATCTCGCCATATCAAAGTAGAGGAAGGAAAATTAATTAAACTATATCCATTTAAGAGACAATTTATGGTTGGAACTAAATACAGTTATCAAATGCCAGAAAAAGTGTCATATTTCATTTTTATTGAAAAAGAAAACGTACAATTCTATTTTATTATCCCAAAAAATTACTTATCTTTATTGAAAGAGAAGATTAAGGATTCATGGGCAAATGTTACTATTAAAGAAGTTGATGCAATTCCTATATTTTGTGAAAAATCCACTAAGTATCAATTAGTTTATTCTAAAGAAGATGCACTTAGTTTATCTATTGATAAGCGTAGTAGCGAACTCCTTAATTCAAATCTTAATATTATAGACGTATTAGAAAAAGGTGATAAAGTAGGAATATTTTATAATTTTATTCCTACTAATCAATTTTCATGGAAATCTGAGTATAAAAACACAATTCAAAAAGTAAGAGATGGTTTGCCAACCGATAGACAAAAATTAAATATATGGTATTTAGGCAAAATCCTCATTACTATTGTGATTGGAATAAGTGATTTACTAGGAGAAGTTACTTCGGGTAAACCATCTAAAAAGAAAGGATTATCAACGGATAGTTTAGTACAAATGGAAAAAGTTATTGAAAGGATGAATAAATCAGCAGTTAGTAAATCAACTTATTCTAAAGCAACAGACGTTATATTAAATACTCAAATTATTATATTATCAGAGAGTTTAGATAAGATAAGAGAGATTAATCATGCTAAAAGTTTATCTCAGAGTTTTGAAGTAATAAATGAAGAGGATGGAGGTAATTCTGTTAAAGCAAAATATTACAGTCAGAAATTTAATCCTACTGATTATTCTATAAAAGGAGCTGAAATTAATAAGATTTCATCTGGAGAGTGTCAAAATTTTATTGCTTTAGCAGGTAGAAAAATTCTTGATAGATTTAATTTTATTGATAAAGTTAATACTCAAGAAACACAAGTTCCTGAAGATTTAAGAACAGGTATTATGTGTGTAGGAACAAACACATATAGAGGTATTAAACAAGAAGCATTTCTTAGTACAGATAAAGAATATCAGCAGTTAACTCTTGTGCTTTGCGGGCCTACTAGAAGTGGTAAGAGTATATTAATTCAGAACCTCGCAAAAAATGCGATGCAACATAATGAATGCTGTTTAATTTTTGATTTCATAGAAAACTGTGAATTATCAATGGAAATTGCTAGTGTATTTCCTGATGATAGAGTTAAGATTATCGAATGTGGTGACATAAGTAAACTTCAAGGTCTTGGGTATAATGAAGTAGGAATAGATTCTGATGTATTTATTCAATATGACAATGCTAAAAAACAAACTACTCAATTGTTAACCCTTATTAATTCTGTCAATGCAGATGAAAAAACTCTTGCTCCAAGAATGGAAAGGTATCTTACGGCATCTTCAATAATTGCGTTTATTCAAGGTGGAAATATTAAGGATGTTTTTGATATTTTAGTAGATCATTCAGTAAGAAGTAATTTTATTCACAATACCCCTTCTAGTCAAAAGGATAATTTATCAGAATATCTTTCTGCTCTAGAAGAATTGGATGAGGTAAATAAGGAAGGATATGTAATTGGCACTAAACACTCTTATATTACAGGAATTTTAGATCGTCTACAAAAACTAAAATCAAATACCTATATGGAATTGATGTTGAAGAAAGGCACAGAAGATAATATTAATTTAATTGATGAACTTCAAAAACCACAATTAATATGTTTAAGGATGCCTGAATCTATGTTTTCAACAGATGCAGAAAGAGATGTTTATTGCACTTATTGGATGACTAAGTTGTGGTTATCACTTCAATTAAGAGCAGAAAAATTTAGAGATAAAGGAGATAGAATTAAGGTAAATTTGTTTATTGATGAATTATATCAAGTTAATCATACTGAGTTATTTTTAACTGAGAAATTATCGAGATTAGCTAAGTTTCGGCTAAAACCTATTATTAGTTGCCATTATCTAAACCAGATCAAGGGCATTAGAGATGAATTGAGAAGTGCAAATGCAAGCTATATGTTATTATCTGGCTGTGATAAGCAGAATTATAATGAATTAAAAGATGAATTGCAACCATATGAGATGGAGGATTTATTGAAGTTGCCTAGATACAATTCTTTAAATTTGATCAAATGTAAAGAAGGATATGCTAAGTTTATTACTAAATTACCTGCTCCTATAAAGGGAGTGTGATTTATGGATATTTTTATGAATATTTTAAGGAATAATAGATATTTTATTATTATAATGGTTTTATTAATTTATTTGTGTAGTAGGAAGCATTTATATAGTGAGGATGATACTTGGATTATGCCTGTTGAGGGAGTAATTACTCAGGAATTTAATGTAGATGGGATTGGAAAGGAGCATCATGGAATTGATATTGGTTGTGGGACAACTCCTATTCATGCGTCTAATAATGGGATAGTTTTATTCTCTGGATGGAAAGGTGTATATGGAAATTGTATTATGATATCTCATGGTAATGATGTAGAGACATTATATGGGCATAATAGTGAGAATTTAGTCAAGGTTGGGGATAAAGTTAAGCAAGGAGATGTTATTGCAATTAGCGGAAATTCTGGAAGGAGTTTTGGGATACATTGTCACTGGGAATATAGAAAAAATGGTATTTGTTATAATCCATTGGATTTTGTAAATAGTAATAAAGATATTAGTAAGAGTGATAAGGAAAACAATGTGCCAAATTTTGATGCTAATAAATATTTACCACAAAATATTAATGATTTTAAAGATGAGTAGTTGGACATGCTCATCTTTTTTAATAAAATCTTAATAAAATAGTGCTAAAATATTTGCAAAATCATAAATTATCTATATAATGATGAAAGAAGGTTGATTTGAGATGATTTTTAAATTTGATAAAAGTGGAAATATGGAAAACATAGAAACGGAAGGAGATATACAGGATATGGCAAGGAAGGGTAAGGATAAGGATAAGTTTAATCAAATGGATATGAATGTGGTTAATCAGGTGAAGGAAGAGGTATTAAACGGAATGAGCGAAGGTGCTGCAGGATTTGAAAGTCTGGATGAAATTATTGGGGATGAGGATAATGAAGATATGGTTCAACAACATGAAACAGAATTGGTTAAAGAAATGGAATCTGAGAGTGATAAAATTTGGGATAGAGGGAGCAGAGATGGGGTTGTTGGGGATAGTGTAGGTGATGATGAGAATGATAAATCTGTAATGTCTGATGAGGAATTGAAACAGAAAATGAGGGAAAGAAATATGGGCAATGTATTAAACATGAATGATATGCCAACATTAAGCAATAAGATTAAAAAAGCAGAAGAATTTCCTGAGTGGGAACTAGAGGACGCTTCACCTGTAATAATTAAAAAGAAAGTCGGAAAATATTCCGTAAATATATCCGCTGGAATGCTTGCTACCATGGCAAATGACGGTGTAATTTTTTATAATGAAAATACACAACGCTCAAGAAAAAAGAAGAAAAATGGCAAGACAACCCCGTTTTTAATGGCATCTAAAGTAAAAAAGATATACGAGCAGTTAATTTCTGGAGAACTTAATGGAATGCTTATAACCCTTAACGCTCGAATAATTAAGGACGAAGAAGGAAACATATTAAATCCTTTGATTTTTGATGAAGATAGCAAAACACTTACAGGGTCGGGTGTTCTTGATGCCGTGGATGGGTGGCACCGCATTTCCGCAAGTCGTTTATGGCTTAAAAAATGGAACATTAAAAAGAATCAAAAACAAATGGACAGTCCTTGGGATTATGAATTTATCACCGCAATTGAACACAAAGAAGAAATCGGTGGAGGACTTATCTTTAAAGAATACGGATTTCACCAACTTAAAATTCAAGCATCTAAAGTTAAATTTCTTGATATATACGATTATGCCAATATGATTGTTAGAAGAATTATGACCTCGGTTCTTAGAGATAAAATTGAGACAGACAACACAAGAACAAAAGGTACAAACAAGATTGTAACATTTGGAACATTAAGTGACGCAATCAAAAAGAATTATAAACTTATTACTGAGGACGATGTTGAATTAGTTGGTGATTATTTAACCAAATTCTTCAGTAAATTAATAAGTATTTTCCCAGAATATTTTGGCAACGTCTCAAAAGAAGATAGAGATTTAATGAGAATAAGGGATCTCACTCTTGAATTATTAATGTTCCATGGATACGTTGCGATAAGTTCTAGATTATATGGAAAAGAAGACTGGGAGTCTAAATTATCTAAAATTAAAAGTATAATTCAAATTGGTCAATGGAGAGGGACTATTCTTCAATCTGATTGTCCAATTTGGGAAAGAATTTTTACAGGTGGAGATGTAAAGAAGATAATTAGTGGAAGTTATACGGTATCTTATGTTAGCAAGGTAATGGCAGATTATATTGAGTTTGGAATTGATCATGCGATTAGAAATATTAAGGAAGATGATCAAAAGAAATTAGAAAAGTTAAATAAGTAAAAAAATAGGCGTATCTACTTAATTGTAGATACGCCTATAATATCATTTATATATCCATATTTCTTAGTGATCTTAAATCTCCAAATTCATAATCTGTTTTCCATTTACTTGTATAAACATTATTATTGTCAATATCAAAAACAACTCTATGAAAGTCATAATCGTTAAATAATATTTTTGCATATTCTAACATCTCTAATAATACTTCATCAGAAGGCAAATTATCTTTGAGTGATATAATTCTTATTTCTTTCAAACCACTCTTAATTAATCCATAAGACCTTCTCTTTTCTCTTTCTTCAAAATCATGTTCGCTAATTTGACCATGAATAACCCCTAATCTATGACCACTACCGTCCCATTCTATATAAATATCCTCCTCTAACAAACCCACATCAACAAAACATTTTCTATTTGCATAATAATTTAATTCCCCTTTATATAATTTATTTATATATCTTTGTTGTTTAGAACTTGTTACATTACCACTTTTATATACCGATTCTCTTTGTTTATTTCTTATTTCTTCATTTTGCATTGGAAATTCTACGCCATATTTATCTAAATTAGTTTGCCTAGAAAGTTCTCTAATTTCTGGAGATTGAAAAGCATATTCAACACCATGGTTTTTCAACATTTTCTGTTTAGCTTTGTCTTTAATTTCTGGTACTTGCATATAATATTCTACACCATATGTATCAATTATATGTTGCTTATTTTTTATTTTAAATTCGTCTGATCCAAAGATATTTTCAGAACCATATTTATCTAAATTAGTTTCTGCAATTTTTCTGCGTATCTCTTCTGACTGTATATGCCACTCTACACCATATTTTTCCATATTCGATTGTTTGGTTTTATTTTGTATTTCCTCTGATTGCATTATATAGGGAACGCCATATTTTTCAGTATTTGTTATAATCACTCGCTCTTTAAATTCATCTGTTTTTGAGTAGCAATCTACACCATATCTTTCCATATTAGTTTTAACTTTTTTATCCTGAGTTGATTGTAAAGAATTAGTGCTTTCAACACCAAAATTTATTAAATTACTTTCTTTGCTCTTTTTGGAAATGCATAATTTACAACAATCCTTTTTAATTACACTTTTATTTTTACGAATATTATAATCTTTATATAATGGAAACATGTGAGTTTCTAATCCTTCGTCTAAACAATAATCACAGATAACATCTATTATAACTTCGCTATTTGGTAATAGATCCTCAATTTTAACTTCGAATGCATCACCCATTTTAGTGTAAATATAACCTTTCCCAATATAATATTTTTTAGTAGATCCATTCCATTTTGTTTTAACTGTTTTACTAATTAACATAATAAATACATCATTCCTTTCTTTTTGCCACAAGAAACAAATGGGAATAGACCTTATATCGGCAAAATATAAAGTCTATTAATTACACTTATTAATTTTCGAACATCAATAAGAAACCATGAAACTATTCAACTAATCCCTAACTAAAACAAAAAAAGAGCCTCAACAGCTCTCTTAAAACTAAATCAATATAAAATTCTATAAACTAATTTCTATAAACTAACAATCCTAATCAACCCTAACCCTATCCCTCACAAATCAAAACCTTCTTCTTGCCACTCAAAACATCCTCAGACCAATTAATAGGAATAATATCTTCTAAAGATTCTTCCATCGACAGTAAACTCAGACTTACTTTCCCTGAATACTTACCCATCATCTGTTTTAATTCTTCTTTCTTTTTAGGTGTTAATCCAGACATAATAATTTCCTCCTATCATAAAATCAACTATACTAGGAAAACATACATTTATGGGATTATTAAATCCCATTTATTAGACTAAACTACATTTAATCTAATTGGATGTAAATGTACACCCTCTATTCCGTCCACAAATGTATTCGGAAATACTTTTCTAATTATTTGATATGCTCCATTTAAATCGGCATTAATCAATTCTCCATCATTGGATTCAAATAATCCTCTTTTTATTCTCCTAGACTTATCATAATTTGCTTTGATAGGTAATTCTCCATCAAGAAAACTTGTTCCACTAGTATAACTTTCCTCAGTACAAATAACTTTAATACCCTTATTCTCTGCTTTATATTTTAGTTTTTCAATAAACATCGCATGAGGTATTTGTATAAAACTCTGATTAACTTTTTTACTCATTTTGCTTCTTTGTTTCCAATTATCATTTTTACCTATGATAATTGTATCAATCTTATAAAATATACACCAATCAATAATTTTTCTGCTTGCATTATGTAAAAAATAATCAATTTTATTGTTTCTTTTATCTGTCAATCTCTGAAGTTTATTACTCCAATCTTGATTATGTCTTACTTTCACATCTGCCTGTAACTTTGCCTTTTTCTTATTGTAATATTGATTAATAGATTTAATTCCTCTACCATTAATAATAATTGGTTTAACTCCAATATTATTTGATATAGTTGCAAAGTTATCAACTCCAATATCAATACCTATAATATTTTTAGACTCAATATTAACTTCTGGCACATCAATTTGATAAACTATTTCCATAATATAATGACTTGCTTTAGGTACAAATCTAATCTGCATTAATTTACCTTGAACCCTAGTAGGTATTTTAAATTTCCTAAATGGTTTCCATGAAAATTTAAGTAATGTATTTTCAATCTTAAATTGTATATTAGATAATATTACAATATTCCTACCGTTTTTATTTTTATATTTTGGTATTCTGGGTTTGCCTAGATATTTATCAGGGTATTTAGACCAATCTTTTATGGCAACAAAGAAAGATTTCCAATTTTTATCTAACTTTTCTAAAACTTGTTGAGAAGCCTGTGATCCTAAATCTTTAAATGGTTCGTGAGTTTTTAGTTCTTTTTTCATATCATAATAATTGATATAATTATGATTAATAATAAACTCTTGACGGACAATATAATTTGCATAATTGTATAAGTTTTTCGATTTAAAGCACAATTCATCTACTGTTTTAAACATTGGATGTGTCTTTTTAATTTGATGTTGTTCAACTCTATTTACTAACACTTGCTCACCTCCTTAAATTGATATTAATACTCCTAACTACTAATTAAAAGCAGTTAGGAGTGAAACTATTTTATTTATTACTTTATAATCTAAACCAAAACACCATTTATCTCATCCAAACATTTATTAACTCTTTCACATGCTAAATTATAATATATATTATCTAATTCATAACTTATGTATTGACGATTATTGTAACCACCTCATAATTGGTTCTCCTTTATATCCGTGTTCCCAAATATACCATGCTAAACACATAGTTGTGCTCCAAGGTTTACCTTTTTCATCTACTTCTTGTCCGTTCATCCAAGTTGCTTGTCTATTGGTAAAAACATATATGTACTTTAATGGTGTTTCATTGAACATTTTACTTCTTTGTTTACTCTCAAGCAATTGTATTTTACACAATATAAGAACTTTATCCGTTGTAATATCTAAAGATTTTCTTATAAATTCTTCTGCAAACTTGAAAGGAGGATTAGTTATAATATTGCAAAATTTTTTATCTTTGTAATCATGAGTTAAAAAATTAATTCCTCCTTTATTATAACCTCTATCAATTAAATCCGAGGAATATATTTTATTATCTGGATAATATTCTTTCAAAACTTTAACTATATGTCCTTCCCCACATGCTGGTTCATATATACTACCTGTTAATTTTAAAACATCCAATATTGCCTTTGTTGTTTTAGGCGGTGTCGCATAGTAATCGTTTTCTTCTCTACCCCTAATAGACGTATTCCCTGCTAGATTTGAGGTTTGTATTTTACTCAAAATTATGTTTCCTCCTCCATATTAAATTATCAAAATAACATTATTTATTACTTCAACAAAAACAGAATTATCCCTTATATTATATGTATCAAAAACCCAATCCCTATTTCAAATTAATAATCAAAATCTTATACTCATTACCCTCTGTATCAACATAAACCAATTCTCTTACTTTACTAGGATTATAACTTCTGCCATTAATAAACTTTATAGCTTTTTCTAATGTATAATATCCTTCTTTACTCACAGAAGTTTCATTATATTGAACAATATAAATTTCATTATTCTCTATTCCATCCACTCTTATCACCTCACTTCATAATAATTATACATCGTGAGGCAAAATAAGTAAAGGAATATTTTATTTATTGGTTTATAACTTAACCAAATAACTTAGTAAAATCATCATCTTCAAAATCATAATCTTCTTCACTATCTTGTTGCTCAATAATTCTCAATACTTCATCTGGTATCATAGCACGATTTAATTCCTCAATCTCATGCATTGCCTGAATATCATCCTCAGACATTTCATATTCATATGTATCATCTTCTTCATATTCAAACCAATCTTCAAAGATATCTGGTTTAGATTCAATATCTACAGAAATAACTTTATCAACAACAGTATCTTCTATAATCAATTTCCTCTTAATATTCTGCAACCCTCTACCCTTAATCTCTGATGGTGTACGATTATCAATAATATCAAATACATCTGTCTTTTTCTTAACAACATAATCTACAAACTTTTGATGCTCATTTTCTTTATAATTAATCATTACCCATTTATAATCTTCATATTTAATACCTTTTGCTAAATTTTCTCCATCCATTAAACCTAATGAATCCTCTAAATCATAATACTTCTCAGAAATCTCAATATTTTTACTCTCAAATATATTGGATAGTAATTCTCCTTCATTAGCATCTAATATTGACATGATTTTATATTTCTCTTCATCAGGTTTTGTCGATGCTAATATCTCGCTCTTCCTAACAATATCTTCTGCTGTTACAGTTCCTAAATTTTCTTTCTTAATAATAGAACCTAATTCACCATTAAGTTTACGATTATTATTCTCATATTCCCTAGTGCCTTTGAATACTCTATTTTGATTTGTATCTAATTTCTTCCAGTATTTAATGCCTTCTTTAAGATTATGAGTAGATTCATCTTCATTGGTGAATAAAGTATAAATATTACAACTCTCTTTTAGTGCTTTATTAATATCATCTTTGTAATACCATAATCCTGCATTTCCAATCCTGATTAAATCTAACTCGATCAATATCTTATTATATTTATTAATAGAATCATCGACAAAACCTAACTCCTTATTAATTGTCTTATATGGAGGCCAACATACCTCTGTCCTACCACCTGATTTTTCAACTTCATCGCCTTTAGGACGCTTATACATTTTACAAGTCAAGTAACAAAAATAAACAAGGAGATTCATATTGTCTATTTTATCTATAGTTTGATTAAGTATTTTGTTCTTATCACAATCATAAAGCATAAAGAATTGATTATCCAAATCAATATCTAATGTACATGATATTCTTTCATTAACTTTTACATCTGCAAAATTGATATCACAACTTATTAATTTTAACTCTTGCAATTTGGTAAGTATTTGTTTGAATTGGTCAACAGATTCACCAGTTCTAGTATTATATTTATACCCACAATCAGTAATCATATCTTTAAGATAGAAATTTGTAATATTCCTCATATTCTTATTCATATAAATGAAGTCTAAAATATACAATGATTTATAATTAAATTTACCTTTATCTGATTTTGTATTTTCCAAGATACTAAACTTCCTTTTCTTAGGATCTGCGTCTTGATTCTTTTCAGAAAAATAGAATAATTCATTTGGTAATTTGCAAAATATACCTTTATTATTTAATGTTTGTTTTTCTGTCATTTGTTAAAACCTCTTTCTTTAATTTGTTTATGATAATCATTAGAAAAGAAAATAATTTATGAATCGCGTTTCGCGAGACATGAGTATATTATTCTCTCTTATTAATACTTAGTTACTCTTATTACACCTCATTTGACTACCTGTTTTATGTAGTCAAATACAGTAAATTGTAAGTATTGAACTACATAAAACAGGTAGTCAAATATTTTTACTGTCAATATGGATAAGTAACTAAGTTTTAACTACACTATTTATGTAGTTCAATACTTTTACTTCTTGATTTGTTTATATTGCTCAATTGCTTTTAATAATTGAGGACTATTTGTGAATAAGAATATATTTCTTTTTGAATTTTCTTCTGGTTTTACATTGTGTAAGACAAACCCCTTCATCATAAGGTATCCAGCCAATTTCATACTTTTGACATAGAAGGTTTTGAGTTCTGATTTATTACTTTCTAATGTTTGATTTGTCATAAAATCATTCCTTTTTGTTTATTTATTTATTTTCCTCTATAGGATAGGTGCTGAAATCACCAAAAAGGAGTAATCCAAAATTAATTGGACAACTCCTAACCAAATATGATAATATTATTTTTGTATTATTAATCCACATTCCTAATACAAATATATATCTTTCCATCTCCATACGATTTAACTGTCTTATTTCTTTCAAGTATCACTTTATCAACTATTTTATCATCCTCTAAATAATCTCTAGTTATTACTTGATCCAAAATACTCTTCGTAAAATTCTGTAGGTCAAATCTATCTAAACAATCATATTTAAGAAATACAACAATTGGAATATTCCAATCAATATTCAAATCTTCTTTATTTAATAATTGATGTGAAGGGAAGTTTCTAATCCAATTATTATATGTATTAGTTTTTACCATAATATTTTTGCCTGTATAATCACTTACGACTGTCTCGTACATATAATTCTCAGAAAGAGGATGGGTGTCTAAAACCATATACTCTGATAAAGAAGGATTTAATATCGCAATTGCATTCTCTAATTTAGATAATTCCTCATTCTTCTCATTAATTAATTTTCCTTGATTGTTTATTATTCTGGTTTTGTAGGCCATTCTGCCTCCACTAATCTTTAATCTTAATGACTCCTTAT
>Ga0209318_1000276_pt1 | contig 52544 bp, 70 predicted proteins | sample RifGroE1_FD_183999 | JGI IMG/M metagenome (GOLD analysis project Ga0209318, IMG submission 183999) | Groundwater microbial communities from Rifle, Colorado, USA - Groundwater E1 (SPAdes) (version 2) | ecosystem: Environmental > Aquatic > Deep subsurface > Groundwater | place: Rifle, Colorado... | reverse complement strand
GTGCTGGACGCGCTCTGCCAGGTCCTCGCGATCTGGCTGCTGACCTGGCTGTGGGGGCAGATCCTCACCTCCCCGCCGCCGTGGTGATCACCTGTCACAACTACGGCCGGTGGCTCGGCGCGGCGGTCGAGTCGTGCCTCGCGCAGACCCGCCCGCCGGCCGAGGTGGTCATCGTCGACGACGCCAGCGACGCCGACACCGCCGAGATCGTCACCCGGCTCGCCGAGCGGTACGCCGACCGTGGGGTCCGCGTGATCCGCGGCGAGTGGCACAGCGTCTCCGCGGCCCGCGACGCGGGACACGCCGCGACCTCCGCGCCGCTCGTCTGCCAGCTCGACGCCGACGACACGCTCGGGCCGACCTGGCTGGCCGAGTGCTGCGCCGCGCTGGAGGCCGACCCGCAGGCCGGGCTCGCCTACGGCCGGGCGGTCGACCCCGACACCGGGGCAGACATCGACTACGTCCGGCCGGTGACCGACGACGACCTGCGCCGGCAGAACGCGATCCCCTGCTGTGCGGTGGCCCGCCGCGAGGCCGTCGACCGGGCCGGAGGATGGCTCCGCTGGGCTCAGCCGCAGGTCTGCGAGTGGGGGCTCTGGCTCCGGATGATGCAGCTCGGCTGGCGGCGGGCCTGGTGCCCCTCGGCGAGCTACGGGTACCGGCAACACGCCGGGCAGATGCACCGCGGCTGGGACGAGACCCGGCGGGACCAGCAGGTCGCGGTCATGCGCGACCTCTACCGCGTCGCCGTGGTCACGCCCTACTGCGGCCGGGAGTGGGCGCTGCCGGCCGTGGCCGCGACGTATGACCGGCTCGGCTGGGAGCGCCGCCGGCTCCACGTGGTCGCCGTCGACAACGGGGCGACCGACGAGTTCAGCCCGGCGCTGGAGACGGTCATGGTGAGCCGGGTCCTCGGGTACGGCGGCATGACGGCGATCATCGATCATCAGCAGGCCGTGCCGGACGTGATGAACTCGGAGCTGTCGGGGCAGAGCGGGCACCGTCACGCCCACGGCCGGGAGATGGCGGAGCAGGTGCGACGGATCTACGCCGACGTGATCCGGCCGGCGCTGCCGCTCGGCTGCGACCTGGTGCTGACCGTCGAGGATGACGTGGAGGGGCTCGGCCCGGACCTCCTGCCGCGGCTCCTGGCCCACCTCGCGCCTGATGTCGACGCGGTCGGCGCGGTGCTCCGCAATCGCTTCGGGGCGCGGCGCCCCCTCGCCTGGCGGGTGATGAGCGAGGACCCGTACCAGGCGGAGATGATCGAGGCGCCGCCGGCGGGGCCGCGGGAGGTCGACGCGCTGGGGTTCGGCCTGACGCTCTGGCGGGCCGAGGTCTGGCGGGACCTGGCCCCGCTGCGGTCAGCGCCCAACTGGGACGCGCATCTGCCCTGGCCGGACCACGTGATCTCAGCCAACATCCGCCGGGCCGGCCGGCGGATGATCCTCGCGGGCGACGTGAGGACTCACCACTGGACAGCGGCGGGCGAGTGGCAGGCGTTCGATGGCGACTGACCGGCTTGTCATGGCCACCCGTCGCCGCCTGCGCCACAAGGCCCTGCCCATCCTGCCCCACCACGCGCAGGCCAACCTCGAGCCGGAGGATGTCGAGCCGCTCTGCCGGCTCTGGGCGCAGTGCCCGTCCGGCAGCGACAGTGCCGAGGTCGGCACGCTCTACGGCGGCTCGGCCCTGCTCGGCGCCTGGTACGCCCGCGAGCGGGGCGCCCGGCACTGGTGCCTGGATCAGTTCGGCCGGCCGGAGGCGACGATGATCCCCGGCGAGCCGACGATGGAGATCGCCTGGGCGCACCTGCGGGCGGAGGACCTCCACCGGCACGCCGTCCTGGTGCCGGGCGACACGGTGACCGCCGGCCCATGCTTCGCGGATGCCTGTCTCGGCGCGGTCCTGATCGATGCCGACCACACCGCGGAGTGGGCCGAGCGGGACACGGCCTGGGCGCTGCGGGTGCTCTGCCCCGGGGGGCTGCTGGCCTACCACGACGCGCTGGCCCTGCCCGGCGACCCGCCGGCCTATGTGGGGTACCAGCAGACGATCCGCCGGCTGGCGGAGGAGCATGGGCTGATGGAGATCGAGCGAGCGACGGGGCAGGGGAGCGTCGTCGTCTACCGAGTCGGTGAGGAGCGCGCCTGATGGATCTGTCCCAGTTCATCCGGCTGGTGGGCTCGGAGGGTATGCCGGTGGTCTCGGCCGGCGTCGTGATCGCCGTCGTCGTCTGGATGGTGGTCCGCCAGGCTCGGCAGCTCGAGGCCGCCAACCACAGGACGGAGGAGCAGCAGGCCCAGCTTCTCGCGCAGGTCCTGACCGGCAACGGCGTCGGCACGCGCCGGGCCAGCCTGGAAGGCATCGCTGACCACCTCGACCAGCTCGGCCGGACCCAAGTTGATCACGGCCACCGGCTCGACGCGATCGGCGAGCGGCTGGCCAGGGGCGACGCGCGAATGGACCGGATGGAGAGCGCGATCACTGCGGTCAAGCAGTTCCCGGTCCCGGACCGATGCGAGGGGGATGGAGGACAGGGATCATGACCTGGGCACAGTGGAGCAGGACGGCTCTCGGCGACGGCAACCAGCTCGGCATCCTGCCGGGTGGGGTCCTCGTGGCGAGGGTCGAGCTGCGGGCATGGTGGCTGACCGTGGTCGCCGTGGTGGTGGCCAGGATTGCTACGCCCGCGGGGTTCGTGGTCCGCGGCGACGGCCCGGCGACCAGCCCCGTCCGGCAGGAGCTGGCCGTGCTCGGCCCGCGGGAGGAGCGTGACGCGCTCGCCAAGGCCGTGCTCAAGATCGGAGGCTGATTGTGCCCCAGCTCGTGACCTTCTCGACCCTCGCCGGGTCCCCGGTCCACTACGACCGGGAGGCCGGCGCCTACGGCTACGGCTCCCGCGGCCGGCACGTCGCCGGGTGGCGGCTGACCGCCGCCACCCGCCGCGTCGCCGAGGAGGCGTTCGCCGAGCTGTGGGCCCGGCACCCCCGGGGCCAGGCCGAGATCATCCTGACCGCCGGGACGTACCCCGGCATGGGGACTGGCGCCCACGCCGCCGGGATCGCCATCGACCTGGACGGGCTGTGGTGGCCGGGCGGGTACCGGCTGCTGACCAGCGAGTACCCGCAGAACCGCATCGAGTACCTGGGGGTCGAGTCGATCCTCCGCCGCCACTTCGGCGTCGTCCTCGGCTGGCACACCAACGCCGCCCACCACGACCACCTCCACTGCGACCGCGGCGAGCCCGTCGAGTTCCGGACGGGCTCGGGCAGTCGGGTGGGCTACCTCCGGGCGAGCCTGGCGGTGGTGCACGGGGTGGCGGTGGAGCAGGGCCACGAGTGGCACCCGGCGCTCCGGGACCGGCTGACCGACGCGGGCCTGCCGGACGTGACGGCGGGCTTGTCGGCCTGGCTGGAGTATCTCGACGTGACGGCCGACCGGGCGCTCCGCCCCCTGTCCCCACCGGTCGAGCCGCCGGTGCCGAGCAACCCGCTGGAACTGCTCCACGGGGTCTATGCGGCGGTGAACGAGCTGCGGCCGACCGGGCTGGCAAAGGGGGTCGAGGCGAGCCTGAACCAGTTCAGCGGCGACGAGGCGACGCAGGCGTGGTTGGAGCAGTGGCGGTGACGCTGGGGTTCGCAGCGGACATCAACGGTCCTCGACATCCGCTGCGAACCCTACCCTCGCCAGTGGACCTCGACCAGCTCCCCGTCGCGTACCACCAGACGGTCGATGCAGTAGGTGAGATAGCGGTGGAGACGGGACGGATCGCGCGGGGAGAGGAGCCGGTCGACGTCACGCTTGGTTCGTGGGACCGGCACGCCGGGGGGCAGGCTGACACTGGCGCGCGAGGCCAACTCCTCCAGCTCCGCGCGGATGGCTCCGCTCCGCTCGGCATACTCCTCCGGGCTGAGGCGGGAGGCCGGCAGTAGGTAGGCCGCCGTCAGGCGCTCCAGTTGCTCCCGCTTGCCGGCGATCAGGTTGGCGTCGGCCTGCTGGCCATCAGCCGCCCGGGCGACCTCCGCGGCGATGTTGGCCGGCTCCAGCTTGTCGCTCAAGAGCTGCCTCAGTTCCTGCCAGATGTCTCCCTCGCGGAAGGATCGCTGCGGGCAGGCGCCGCAGTTCCACAGGGCCGACACGTGACAGTAGCCGGCTCAGGGCGGCGGCGTAGCGGCGGAGGTTCCGAACCGTCGGATCCGGGCGGGTGAGCTGCTCGGAGACGGTGCTCCGGGCTACGCCAACCTCGTCCGCGAGGTCCTTCTGGTCGGCGCCGATGACCCGGAGGGCCTCGGCCAGGTTCTCCCCGATGTGCCGCATGGTGTCGCCTATCCCCGACGCGATACTAGCGTAAGCAGACCTCCAATCGTTCCAACGCAACAGAATTGCAATATCAAGTCGTTTACATCCGACCCAACTGCTGCCTATACTCGGCTCGTAATCGTGGAGATGCGACACGGTGCCGACAACGGACGAACAACCGATCGACTGGCCGGCCCTCGGCTTGAAGCTGAAGGCGAAGCGGGTCGAGTGTGGGTGGCGGCAGGCGGACGTGGCCGAGAAGCTCGGCGTCAACCGGCAGACGGTCGGCGCCATCGAGAGCGGTGACAGCGGCGTGGCGGCGGGGACGGTCCTGGCGTACGCGCGGCTGGTCGGCCACGCCCTGACCTACGCCCTGCCGACGGTGGCGCCGGAGAGCGAGACGGACCGGGTGAGCTGACGGCGGCCGAGCGGTCGCGGAGGAGACGACGAGATGGGAAGTCCGGAACGCGCCAAGCGCGCGGCGGAGAGGGCTCGCGACTGCCGCAGGCGGGAGCAGCGCGAGGTGAAGCAGGTGGGCCGGGTCGGCAGGTTCCCGGCGGGTCATCCGGTGTACGCAGCGCTGGCGCGGCAGTGGGAGTCGACCCATGCCCGCTGACCAGCGACTGACGGCGCGGCAGTGGGGGATCCTGCGGTCGCTGAACCCGAGCACGACTACCCCGATCCCGCCGGCCGACGAGGCGGATCTGGTCGACCTCGTACGCCGCAGGCTGATTCTGGCCTGGTCGATGGTGGGCCGGCTGACTCCGGCCGGGGCGACGCTGCTGAGCGAGCTGGGGGAGGCTCCGGCCGAGGTGACCAACGGCTCCCGCGAGGCGGTGGAGCGGCGGACCCGTGCGGTGCGGCAGGCCGAGATGGAACTGCTGCTGACGCTGCCGCCGCATGGGCCGACGGCGATGCCGATCTTCGACTACCAGGTGGACGCGGCCGACGGGCTCGAGCAGCTCGGGCTGGCCGAGGCGGTGGAGGTGCCCCAGGAGGGCACCGGGCCGAACCTGATGTTCCGCCGCACCGCCGCCGGGGACAGCCTCCTCGACGCGCGGGAGCGGCAGGAGCAGGTCGCCCCGCCGCCGCGCGTGCAGGACCTGAACGACCCATCGCTCTGGCGCCGGGTGGGCAACATCGGCCGGCGGTGCCACGACATTCCGGCGCTGGCGACGGCGGTGCGGGGCGGCGACGCGGAGAAGATCCTGGCCGACCTGGACGAGCGGTGCCGGGCGGCGAGGGAGTATGTGGGAGAGCTCGACGACCTCAACGCGCAGGTCCTGGACCTGCTGGACCACGGGCGGCTGGCGATGCTGCGGGCCGCCACGGACAACCCGCAGACCTGGGAGCGGATGCTGGAGATCGTCGGCGCCCTCGCCGACGGGCAGGAAGGACAGAGCGATGAGTGAGGACATGGTTCCGGTCGACGGCGGGCGCGGGTCGCTGGTGCTGAGGCCGCTGGTGGCCCCGGCGGCAATCATCGCGGCGCAGAAGCAAGCTCTCGCCTACGTGCTGGAGGTCCTCGAGGAGGGCGTCGACTACGGCGTCATCCCCGGCACCGGCGACAAGGCGAGCCTGTGGCAGCCCGGGGCGCAGATCCTCTGCAAGGGCTTCGGGCTCTGGCCCGACTACGAAGTGATCGAGAAAGAGATCGATCACGACCACGTCAACGCCATCGAGTTGAAGCGCTGGGAGGACGCGGAGAAGCCGCAGGTCAGGGGCGGCGGCGAGGACCGGGATGCCATCGAGGCGCTACGGGCGCAGGGGCTCGGACGGTTTCACCGCGACGATGGGGGGCAGTGGGTGTGGCAGGAGGCCGTGGTCGAGCACGGGACGAGCGTCGGGCTCTACCGCTACGTGATCCGGTGCACGCTCCGCAGCAGGGAGACCGGCGAGATCGTCGGGCAGGGTATTGGCTCCTGCTCGACGATGGAGAGCAAGTACATCCGGCGCCCCGGTGACGCCGAGAACACGGTCGTCAAGATGTCGGCCAAGCGCGCGAAGATCGCCGCGACGGTCGATGCTCTGGCCCTCTCCGGCCGCTTCACGCAGGACGTGGAAGACTACGCTGGCGGCGGGCCGAAGGCGGTCCCGGCCGACGTGAGGAACCCGCGAGCCCCGAGCAACGACCAGCGCCCCGCGCCCGGCGGCCGGTCCTCCGGCGGTGGCAGGTCGAGCCAGCCCGCCGCGGCGGGCGACCTGCGGCCGATGGCGGCCAAGTTCGACGGCAAGTGCGCCGGGTGCGATAGCCCGGTCCACGCCGGTGACAACGTGCTGTACGACAAGGGGGCCAAGAAGGTCTACCACCCCGGCTGCGCGCCCGGCGGCGAGTCGGAGCGGCGGCAGGAGGCGCAGCCGGCGCCGGCCAGCGCGGCTGCGGCCGGCTTCGAGGATGACAACTTCGACGAGGACTCGTTCGCGGCGGACTCGAGCCCGTCGGACCGCGGGGAGTAGCCCATGCGACGACTCGACCCGCCGCCCCCCGCGTTCGGCGGGCTGCTCTGGGAGCTGGGCATCACGTGCCCGCCGCGCCGACCGGGCGACGACGGCGACGGATACGCCGACTGGCTGCGCGAGCTGCGGGGCTGCCCCCACGCCGAGCTGCCGACCCGGCCCGAGACCGAGGAGGACCTCCGCCGGCGGGCCGTGGCGATCGCTGAGGGCCGGCAGTGGGAGGCCGCCCGAGATCGACTCATCGACCGCGGCGCCCTGCGCGCCACGACACCGTACTACGAGGCCGAGGCGATGATCGCCGCGGCGAGGGAGGAGGTGACGCCGTGACGACACAGCGCGACCCGAGCCGGGCCGTCCGGGACACCGGCGAGCTCGACCCGCCGGAGTTCCTGGTCCGGCTCCGGGCGCAAGGGCACGTCGAGCTGGTCCCGGCGGCGGACCCGGCGCTCGGCCTGCTCGGCATCGGCGTCGGGATCGCCTGCTGGATCGGGAGCATGTTCGGCGCGGCCGGGACGCCCGGCGACGACCCCACGACGATCCTCCGCTGGGTGGGGATCGTGGCGGCGGCGGTCGGCGCGATCGAGGTGTGGACCGCGCTGAGGCAGAGAGAGCGAGGTGAGCAATGAGCGACAGTCACTCCGGGCGCATCCTGCGCCTGCGAATCGAGGATTTCAAGGGGATCGACGTAGCCGAGGTCAACACCCACGGCGCCGACGTGGTGACCGTGAGTGGACGGAACGGCGTCGGCAAGAGCTCAACCCTGGACGCCATCGTGGCGGTGCTCGGCGGGACCCGCGTTATCGATCCGCGGCCCGTCCGCGATGGCGAGGAGACGGCCTGCGTCGAGGCGACCTTCACCGACGGGCTCCAGCTCCGCCGGGTCTGGACGAAGGGCGGGACCGCCAGCAGCCTGCGGGTGACGCTGGCAGATGGCACGGTCGCCGCCAACGGGCAGAACTGGCTCAACGAGCGGGTCAACGCCGCCGCGTTCGACCCGCTCGCCTGGACGCGGCGGGCGCCCAAGGACCAGTTCTCGCAGCTCTGCGAGCTGGTCGGGCTCGACCTGTCCGGCCTGGTCCGCGACCGGGCGGCAACCTACGCCGAGCGGACGCAGGTAAACCGCGAGCTGGATGCCGCGAAGGCCCGGTTCGTCGCGGCCGACGGTGACTTCGCCGGGGTGCCCGATGAGCCGGTCAGTCTGACGAAGCTCAACGCCGACCTCTCCGCCGCGCGGCGGGCGGACGACGACTACCGCCGGCTGCGAGAGTCGGTCGATCGGAACCGCGAGGAGGCGACCCGGCTGGAGACACAGATCGCCGAACTTCAGAACCGGCTTCGCCTCCACCGGACGGCCGAGCAGCGCGACGCCGCTGCGGCCGAGCACCTGTCCGACACCCTGCCGGACGTGGCCGCTATCGAGGGCGCGATGGAGCAGGCCGAGGCGACGAACTCGCGGGTGGCGGAGAAGCGCCGCGCGGCCGATCTCCGGGCCAGCGTGACCGACCTCCAGGCGAGCAGCGACGAGCTGTCCGAGCGGATCGACGCCATCGACACCAGCCGCCGGGAGCAGCTCGCCGAGGCCGAGTGGCCCGTCGACGGGCTCGGGGTCGACCCGGAGGAGGGGTCCGTCACGTACCGCGACCGGCCGCTGCGGCAGGCGAGCCAGGCCGAGCAGCTCGCCGTGGCGATGGGTGTCGCCGGTCGGCTGAACCGCGACGTGCGGGTGATCCTGGTCCGCGAGGCGAGCCTCTGCGACGAGGAGACTCTGTCCGCGATGCGGGAGCAGGCGGTCACGCTCGGCGCCCAGCTCTGGCTGGAGAGGGTCGGTGAGGGCGGCTTGCAGATCACGGTCGACGACGAGGATGGCGACCCGCTGGCGTAGCGTACCGGCCGCGGGGCCGAGGGTGGCGACCTGCGCCCGCCGGGCAGTCGGCCCGCCGTGAGGGGAGAGGGACCGTCGGGCAACGCGACTTGGAGGATCACAACCTCGCCCGCGGTGACGAGCCCGGGCGGGGTCTGCGGCGAGCGCGAGGGGTGTGACAGCCGCCCCGACCGCGACGACCCGCGAGCAGCGACGAGACGACGCCCCCGGGCAACCGGGTGGAGCCGGCTGCGGGGAGCCCAGAGGGCGACCCGCGAGGCAGCGATGGGCACCGGCGCTCGCGCCACGACCCGTCGAGGGGTCCGAAACCCCGGCCGGCATTGGGGCCGGCGGGCCGCGTGTTCACCCCTGCGCGCGGTCCCGCCGACCCCGGTTTCTGGGAGAGGAGCAGACGATGGAGCGACCGCTGTTCACGAGCGACGAGCGGGTGTACGGGTTCAGCGAAACCCGCCGGCCATGGACGCTCGGCCGATCTGGACGCTCGCCGAGGCGTGCCGGCTGGCCGAGGACGCGGCGCGGGAGATGATCCGGGCCGACGCCGAGAAGCTCGGCCTGCGCGTCGTCGACTGCGCCGAGGAGACCGACGATGCCTGAGTACCGAGTCTGGAAGATCCCGAACCTCTGCGTGATCCCGAGCGATGTGTACGCCCGTGAGTGCAGGGACGTGCGCTACACGTCGGAGCGGGCCGCGGCGACGGCGCTGAGGGATCTGGCCGAGCGGCTGGCCACCGATCTGTCCCCGAGCCTTGGCGAGCAGGCGTTGCCGTGGTCATGGTGGGAGGGCGATCAGCTCGTCGACCACCGGTCTGAGTACAGCGATGCTGGCGCGACGGACGCCGAGTATCGGGTCATCGAGACCGGTGCGGTCCGCGAGGCCGAGGACGGCGAGGTCGCGGTGCTCCTGGACGTCCGCGCCCAGCGCCGCTGGCTGAAGCTGGCGGTGGAGCACAGGGTGGTCGACGGTGTGGCGATGCGGTCGGTCGCGCCGGTCCTGGTGCCCGTGTCGGATTGGATGCCGGCCGAGCCGGATTGGCAGGAGGTGCTGCTCTACGCGAACCCGGTCAGGATCGAGCTGGTGGGCAGCCTAGATGACCTGCGGCCGGTCGACGAGGGGGCCGACGATGCCTGACCAAGTGACGGTGAGGCGGCACGTGGTGGGGTTCTCCCGGCAGTTCGCCGAGCTGGTCGAGAGCGGGCAGAAGAGGCAGACGATCCGGACGGTCAGGAAGCGGGCGATCCAGGTCGGCGACGAGCTGCGGCTCTACGCTGGCCTGCGGCAGAAGGGGGCGCGGCTGCTTGGGGTGGGGCGGGTGACGGAGGTCCACCCGATCATGATCGCGGAGCAATACGTCACGAACTGGGACACGTACCTCTCCACGGGCGGATCGCACGGCGACGCCTTCGCCGAGCTCGACGGGTTCGGGAGCGCGTTGGAGATGGTCGACTGGTTCCGGCGGACCCACGGCCTGCCGTTCGTGGGGGTGGTGATCCGGTGGGCCGACCACCCGGACATCACGCAGGAGAACATCGACCTCTACACCGGCGAGCGGCGCTGCGACGCGATGGACTGCGCTAGGCGGTTGGCGGTGCTGAGGGCACTGCCGTCGTACCGGGTGAGGCCGGGTATGATGACGCTCTCCGACCTGGCCGAGGACGTCAGCTTGAGCCCCGACGTTGCGAGCTTCTTCCTGGCTGACTGCTGGCAGACCGGCGCCGCGGTTCGGCACCTGCGGCGGGGCAAGCCGGCGGCCTGGGCGAGGGCGGCGGCGGGGGAGATTGTGCTGAGGCGGGCGGAGGCGCTGCTCGACGGGCGGCTGTGTCGAGAGACGCCGTGGGAGGGCTCCTGATGCCAGGTCACACCGCGTACGGCCAGTGCCCCGGCTGCGGCCGGGTCGTGCGGCTGCTCGTCGTCGACGGGCGGACCGACAAGGCCACCGTCGAGGAGTTCTGCCGCCTGAACCGGCGGAGCGGCTACGTCACGCGGACCACCACCGAGGATGTCCGGCTGATGGACTGGGGCCGCTGCATCTGCGCCGAGCTGGCGATGCTGCCGGGGACTGGAGACGAGCCGTGAGCTACTGCCGCTGGAGCGAGGGCGACGTGTACCTCTACCCGTGCCGCGTCAGGAACGAGCCGGAGCAGATCGTCTGCTGCGAGTGCCAGCTCCGCACCGTCGCCGACGACGGCTGGCAGGGCGACGTGTACCTGCCCACCCGCTCGGCCGCCCTAGCCCACATCGAGGAGCACCTCGCCGCCGGGCATCAGGTACCAGCCGACGCGGTCTCGCGGCTGCGGGACGAGATCGAGCGGTTCGGCGACGACGCCGGGAACTGGGAGGTGACCCGTGGCTGACGACGACCTGCGCCCGTGGCGCGTGACCGCCGAGGTGGCGATCCTGGTCTGGTCTGACGAGACGGTGATCGTCTTGGCCGAGGACGCGGAGGACGCCAGCGAGAAGGCCGAGGCCGAGCTGTGGCGTGGCGATGGATTGATCGAGGAGGTCCGGGTCCGGAGAACCGACGCCCTCTACGTCCTCGCCCTCGTCGATGCCCGCTCCGCGATCCGGCGGGGGAGGAGCGGGCAGTGACCTTCGGCAGCCTCTTCGCCGGCATCGGCGGGCTCGACCTCGGCCTGGAGCGGGCCGGGATGACCTGCCGGTGGCAGGTCGAGATCAATCCCTACTGGGGGCGGGTGCTCTCTCAGCACTGGCCGGAGGTGACGCGGTATGTCGACATTAGAAACATCGGCGGGTGGAGAGGAGCTGTCGACTACGCCGGTTCCTACCTCGAACCCGTCGACCTCATCTGCGGGGGGTTCCCCTGCCAGGACATCTCCTACGCCGGACGGGGGGGCGGCCTGGCCGGCGAGCGGTCGGGCCTGTGGCGGGAGTTCGCCCGCGTGGTTCGCGAGGTGGGACCCCGCTACGTGCTGCTGGAAAACGTCGCAGCTCTGCTTGGACGGGGAGCTGACGCCGTTCTCGGGACGCTGGCCGCGTGCGGGTACGATGCGTGGTGGGACTGCCTACCGGCTGCCGCCGTCGGTGCCCCTCACCGCCGTGACCGGATCTTCATCGTGGCCTACATCGCTGGGGGACGGGGACCGGACCACCGACTACGCGCAGGGCGGGAGGAGTTTGGGCCGTGCCGTGCGGACCTGGCCGACCCCGACAGCCAGCGATTACAAGGGGGCGAATCCTCTGACTCGGCCGCCTGGCGACGACGATCTTCCGACGCGGCTGGTTCGCCAGTGGGCGACCCCGACGGCGCGCGACCACCGTTCCACGAGGTGCTCCGACGCCACCTGGGAGAAGAACTCTCGGCCGCTCAGCGAGCAGGTGGGCCACGCGGAGAGTGGCAAACAGACCCCGCCGACGAGCAGACAGTACCCGACGCCGACGGCCAATCGCCGGAGCGGGCTTCAATCGCACGGTGTGAATGTGATCACGGAGACGCTCAACCCCGCCTGGGTCGAATGGCTCATGGGGTTCCCCATCGGGTGGACCGACTGCGAGGACTCGGCAACTCGGTAGTGCCGCAGGTCGCGGAGCTGCTCGGCCGAGCGATCCTGGCGGCGGAGAATAGCGCATGACCACCTTCCACCCCGGCCGCTTCCGCGCCGAGCACGCCCGGCCCGACCACCTCCGGCCGCTCACCGTCGACCGCATGTCGGCCAGCCAGTGGCGCGTCTACGACGAGGTCTGCGACGCGCTCGCCGCGGCGATGACCCGGCTCCACCGCGGGCTCCGGCCCGCCGAGATCGACGGGGCGATGGACAGGAGCAGGCCGTGCTGACCGACCTCCTCAAGTTCCCGGCTCCGTACTACGGCGGCAAGCAGCTTGCCGCCCCCGCCGTCTGGGCCGCCCTCGGCGACGTGGAGCATTTTTGCGAGCCGTTCTGCGGGACCTGCGCTGTCCTGCTGAGGCGCCCCCACGAGTGCAATCGGACGTACCACTCCGAAACTGTGAATGACGCTGACGGCCTGCTGGTCAATGCCCTCCGCGGCATCCAGCTCCACCCCGAGGCCACCGCCGACGCAGCCTCGCGCTTCGTTGCCGAGGCAGACCTTCACGCGATTCATGGTGCCCTCATCCGCTGGAAGGCCGAGCAGGAGCTGGAGCACCTCATGGGCGACCCCGCCTTCTGCGACCCGCAGATGGCCGGGTGGTTTTTGTGGGGCATGTCGTGCTGGATCGGATCCGGCTGGTGCTCCGGCAAGGGTCCGTGGATCGTCAACGCCGACGGCCGACTCACCCGCCGCGAGAAGGACGAGCCCGAGCCCGGCGTCAACCGCCAGCTCCCGCATATCAGCGACGACGGCATGGGCGTCAACCACTCCGGCACCCGCGAGCCCGGCGTCAACCGCCAGCGCCCGCACCTCGGCGACGACGGCATGGGCGTCAACCACGCCGGCACCCGCGAGCCCGGCGTCAACCGCCAGCGCCCGCACCTCAGCGGCGACGGCATGGGCGTCAACCACTCCGGCACCCGCGAGCCCGGCGTCTGGGCCGACGACGACTTCCACGAGATGACCATGCCCGAGCTGCGGCGCTGGTTCCTCTTCCTCTCCGCCCGGCTCCGCCACGTCCGCATCCTCAACGGCGACTGGCACCGCGCCGTCACCAACGGAGCCACCAAGATCCTCTCCGTCCGGCAGGGAGACGGCCACTGCGGCGTGTTCCTCGACCCGCCCTACGCCGACACCGCCAACCGCGCCGCCGGCCTCTACGCCCACGACTCGCTCACCGTCGCCCACGACGCCCGCGAATGGGCCATCGCCAACGGCAACCAGCCCTGGCTCCGCATCGTCTTCGCCGGCTATGAAGCCGAGCACTCCGACCACTTCGCCCGCGCCGGCTGGCGCGAGGTCGAGTGGTTCAAGGCCGGCCACCTCACCGGCGGCTACGGCAACCTCGGCGGCGGGGACGGCGGCTCCACCTCCCAGCAGAACCGTGAGAGGCTCTGGCTCTCGCCCCACTGCCTGACCGACACCCCGCCGCCCGTCGCACAGCTCGCCCTCTGGGACGAGGAGGACTGACCATGCCCACCCTCCCCTGGTCCATCCTCGTCGGCGACGCCCGCGCCTCACTCGCCGGCATCCCCGACCGCTCCGTCCACTGCTGTGTCACCAGCCCGCCTTACTGGAGCTTGAGGTCTTATTCCACCGACCCCCAGGTCTGGGGCGGGGATCCGTTGTGCGACCACCTCTGGAACGAGCATCGCCAGTACAGAGACAGCCCCACGCGCACCGGCGGAGAAGGCATCGGCTTCGACGATGCCGACACCACTCGGGCGCAACGCTGGACCACCACCAACTTCTGCTCCCGCTGCGGAGGCTGGCGCGGAGAACTCGGCAGCGAGCCCGATCCTGACTCCTTCGTCGCCCACCTCGTCGAGGTCTTCCGCGAGGTCCACCGCGTCCTCCGCGACGACGGCACGCTCTGGCTGAATCTAGGGGATGGGTACGCCGCGAACAGATCCTACCAAATCAGAGACAACAAGCACTGCGATGTCGGCAACACAAGGGGGATGAGTGTCCCTGACGGGCTCAAGCCCAAGGACCTCCTCCTTATGCCCGCCCGCCTCGCCATCGCCCTCCAAACCGACGGCTGGTACCTCCGCTCCGACATCTGCTGGGTCAAGCCCAACCCCATGCCGGAGAGCTGCACCGACCGCCCCACCTCCGCCTACGAGCACATCCTCCTCCTCACCAAGTCCCCGCACTACTACTACGACCACTTCGCCGGCCGCGAGCCCGCCGCCGGTACCTCCCGCCACGACCTCACCGGGCCCGGCTACTCCGCCCCCGGCCAGTCCCCCCAGCACGGCAACCGACAGACGCCGGAGAACCCCGCACCCACCCGCAACCTCCGCAACGTCTGGCACATCAACCCCACCCCCTCCGACTACCTCTTCTGCCAAGCCTGCTCAGGCTACTGGGCCGGCCCCAACCGCCAGCAGGTCCCCAAGTCCGTCATCAACGGCAACACCATCCTCACCTGCCCCACCTGCCACCGCTCCGACGCCTGGGTCGGTCACTACGCCGCCTTCCCACTCGAACTCCCCCGCCGCTGCCTCGCCCTCGGCGCTCCCTCCCACGGCGTCTGCCCCAACTGCTCCGCCCCCTGGACCCGCGTCACCGATCGCGCGCTCGGCGGTGAGGCCAAGATCCAACCGAACACACGCCCGGCCTGTGAGGAGCGCGGCGTCTCTGCTACCTCGGCGCTGCGGACCAATGGCCGTACCACGTTCAACGTCAGCTCCATCGGCTGGCAACCCTCCTGCTCCTGCGGACTCCCCAACACCATCCCAGCCACCATCCTCGACCCCTTCCTCGGTACCGGCACCTCCCTCGTCGCCGCCACCTCCCTCAACCTCCTCTCCATCGGCCTCGAACTCAACCCAGCCTACGCCGCCCTCGCCCACCACCGCGTCCTCGACGCCCTCCGCTCAGCCTCCCTCTCCGCCGACGGCTCCACCTCCGTCAACCACCACACCCAGCCCTCCCTCTTCGACGAGGAGTCCTGACCATGCTTGACCCCCGCCGCCCGTCGCGCAGCTCAGCCTGTGGGGAGACGAGGATGAGTGAACCCCGCCAGACCCTGTTCCGCTCGCCCTCCGGCGACGCGGAGGTCATCCTCGGCGACGGCCCCTCCGTCCTGGCCGAGATCCTCGCCGCCGAGCCCGTCGCCCTCGTCCTGACCGACCCGCCTTACGGCGTGCTGACGGGCACCGACATCCAGAAGCCGACCAACCGGCGAACGGGTCACGAGGGGATCATCCGCCGCGCCGCCGACTGGGACCATCTCACGCCGCGGGAGACGAGGCTGCTCTACCGCCGCCTCCTCGACGCCTGCGCCGCCGCGCCCCACCCGCTCCACCTGCACGTGTTCTGCCCCGACTGGCTCCTCTCGTGGCTGCGGTACCGCTGCGAACACGTTGGGCTTGACTGGCACCTCGCCTTCACCTGGTGCAAGACCAACCCGCCGCCACGAATCCGCAGGTCGGGCCACCGGGCCGCAGTCGAGCTGGCCGGGGTCATGTCCAAGGACGCGCCGCCGTTCTACGACAGCAACTCCCCCAACTGGTTCGCCTGCCCCTTCGAGTCGTCCACCCGCAAGCGCCACTTCTGCCAGAAGCCGCAGGCGCTGCTCCAGCACCTCATCCAGTGCTACACCCGCCCCGGTGACCTCGTGGTCGACCCGTTCGGCGGCTCCGGTAGCACCGTCGACGCCGCCCGCTGCCTCGGCCGCCGCGGGATCATGATCGAGGCCAACCCGGCCACCGCAGCCACGGCCGCGACCTACTTTGCCGAGGGAGCCGCCTCGGGCCGGCGGGCCGCAGCGGAGGCTGGACACCTGCCGCCCCCGTCCCAGGACCGCCGGCAGATGAGCTTGCCGGGGTAAGGAGGACTGACCATGCCCACCATCGCGCTCGACGCCGTGACCGCACGACAGCTCCTGAAGATCGCCTCGGCCGGTACCCCCGCGGGCCAGGCCGTCTACCTCGGCGCCGACGCTCACCGCCGGCTCTACTCCGACCTCCCCCAGGTCGCCTGCTACGACGGCTGTCAGGAGTGCTGCGGCGCCGTCTGGTGGTCGGAGTGGGAGCTGGCCCAGCTCACCGCCGACGAACGGGCGAAGCTGGCTGAGCAGGAGCGGGTGACGCGCTGCGTCTTCGCGGTCGACGGCCGCTGCGAGGTCTACGACCGCCGCCCGTTCGCCTGCCGGGTCTACGGGGCGGTGGAGGGTCTGCCCTGCGGCGATGGAGCAACCTGCCCGGCCGGCCCTCTGCCGCTCCGCGAGGCGGACCGGAGGCGGGCGGTCTACCTCCGGCAGGCTCTACGGCGCTCGGGTGCTCTGGACGAGGGTGGGAAGGATGGTCGAGACACGAGATGAGCCAGGCCGCGCGGGAGTGGGCGAGGGAGATACGGACCGGCTCGGCGAGCCGGAAGAGCGTGCTGCTCTGCCTGGCCGGGTACGCCGACGAGGTAGGCGGGAGCTGCTACGTGGGCGTGAGTCGGATCATGGCCGAGACTGAGCTGAGCCGGGACACCGTGGTCCGGGTCCTGGCCGAGCTGCGGTCGGCCGGGTGGATCGCGGTCGACGTGGCCGGCGCCGGCCGACGGGCCACGAGCTACCTGCTAGCGGTCCGACCACCGGACCACAACCAGCGGTCCGATGAGCAGACCGCTACGGGCTTGCGGTCCGATGAGCAGACCGCTACGGGCTTGCGGTCCGATGAGCAGACCGCTACTAGCGGTCCGACCACCGGACCGCTAGCTGCCGTAGCGGTCCGATCCAGCGCCGTAGCGGTCCGACCACCGGACCGGATCCTTCTGAATCCTACGGAGGAGAATCAGATCCCCCACCCCCTACCCCTCCCCCCGGTGAGGATGGCACCGGATGACTTCGACCCGTTCGCGGAGGACGGGCCGGAGGCGGCGACATCGAGTCCGGCGCCGGCCGAGGCCGAGGAGATTGCGCCGGAGATTCGGCTGGCGAAGGGCTTCCGCCGCGCCCTGGAGAAGCGGGGTCTGATTGTCCAGATCCCGACCGACCGGCACTTCCGGGCCTGCCGGGAGAGTATCGAGCAGTTCGGGTTGGAGTCGGTGGAGCGTGCCCTGGAGGCGCTGGAGGGGGGCTACCCGTCCCGCGAGTGGCCGGTCAAGGCCCGCTCGCCGTTGCCGGTGTGCCTCAGCCCGAGCGGCGTTGAGGCGCTCTGCAACTGGAGCCGACGCGCGACGGGCGGCTATCGAGGAGCCGACGGAGGGCCCAACCTGTCCGGCGGCGTGGAACTGTAGGAAGGAGACGAGGATGCAGCCTTTCTCTGAACTCGCCCGCGGGCTGGCCCTGCCGACGGGCGTCACGCCGGACAGTGACGAGGACGAGGCGCGGGACGCGCGGCGCCGCGAGAACCGGCGGCTGATCATCGACGGCTTCCCGCCGAAGGCGGTGACGGCGGCCTTTGACGTGGCGGATCCCCGCTGCGCGACGGAGTATCGGCGCACCGAGGGATGGCGCCGCGGCTTCCGCGCCGGAGCCGGCCTGGGCATCCACGGGGCGAAGGGCGTCGGGAAGACGTGCCTGGCCGTCCTCCTCGCGAGATGGGTCTACCGCGCGTTCCCCTGGCGCGAGGTCGACGAGAGGACGGTGGCCCCTGGCGCCGAGGTGGCGTTCATCGAGGTCCCGACGCTCTGCCGCCTGCTGGTCCAGGCCGAGCGGAAGGACCACGACGCAGCCGGCCGATGCGAGTCGCTGTTGCGGCCTGACCTGCTGGTGCTGGATGACCTCGGCCTGGGCACGAGCCTGCCGGACTGGCGGCGCGAGCTGTTCGCGGAGTGGATGCTCCGGCGCTACGAGCGGCGCGGAGGGCTGGTCTACACCACGCTCCGGCAGGATGCCGAGCTGGTCGAGCTGTACGGCGAGGCGGTCATGGACCGCATCTGGGACCGGACCCGAGGCGAGTTCTACCGGCTGGCCTGGTCGCACGGCGACAGTTGCCGGCGGCGGCCGGCGTGACCTCTGGAGACGACGTGCCCCGCTGGAACGGGGCAGGAAGAGGTGAGAGATGATCGCTGACGCCTTCGACCTGGGCTTCGCAGAGGAGTGCCTCGCCGAGGTCGGCATGGATGTTGACCAGGCGTGCCGGATCGCCAGGGATGCCTTCGCCGAGGTCCGCCGGCTGCGGGAGCGGGTGCCGACGATTGAGGATGTGCGGTTGCTGCGGATGCTGGATCACCACCTGTGTGCGGAGCTGGGGGACGACGCCCCTGCATCGATGGCGCGCGCCGTTGACGCCCTCTCCGGTCTGCTCGCCCGCCAGCCGGGAGCCGCGGGCGAGACAGCCGATACCTATGCAGGTTCGCCGGGAGCCGCCGATGAGCAGTGACCTCAACCCCACGATCCTCGCCGTCCTGCGGGCCGACCCCGAGCTGCTCGCCGTCCTGCGGGAGCTGCCGAGCGAGGGCGACGGACTCTTCTGGCGACTCGTCTGTGGCGGCAAGTGTGTCCTTGGGCTAGGCAGGCTACGGAATATCGGTCTAGCCGTCTCAGACTGCGGTTACTGGGTACAGACGAGCTGTGCCGTCAGCTACATCGCGGCCATCGACGCCCCCGCCACCTGCTACACCTGGCGGCCCGACGACGGGAGCGAGCCGGAGGAGTGGTTCCGGTGGCCGCTGCGGGAGTTCCTCGCGGACCCGTGGGACACGAGCCTGCCGGCCTGGCAGGATCTAGTGCGGCAGAGCATCGCGGGTCGGGTGATCCTCGCCGCGCCCGTCGTCGAGCTGACGGTGGAGGAGGTGCTTGCCGCGGCGAGCTGGGGCGACCTCGACAATGACGTGATCAACATCCTCAACGCCGCGGCCGAGGAGATCGTCGGCACGATGCCGGAGACGGGGTGGTTCTCCATCGACAAGGTCGCTCAGAGCGGCCTGCTGGGCCGCATCGTCGCCGCCGTGACCGCATGGGTCGAGACGCAGCCGCGCCCGTGGCGGCCGGACAAGGAGCAGATCCGCGAGGTGACCGCCGAGGAGGTCGCCGCGGCGATGGGAGACACCGATGCGACCTGAGCGAGCCCGCCGCGTGTACGTCTACCAGATCGACGAGGTGACCTGGGTCGCCGCGCACAACGCCCGCGATGCCCGGCGGTGTGGTCGTGACTACCTGCTTCACGTGTGCGGTCTGACCGGGCCGGATGTGACCGATGCGATGGATGGCTGGCTGAAGCGTCTGACGGATGCCGAGCTGTACGAGTTCGACTACTACCCATCCGACGACGACAGATGCGTCATCTCCGGCACCGAGCAGCTTGCCAATCTGGTGAAGGACGGCGAGCCGCTCCCCTGCCTGTTCGCCGTGGCGGGTTGGTGAGAGGAGACACCGATGCACATTGAGGATCGTGAGTGCCTGCGCGAACTGGTCGCGGCTGCGACGAGTGCCCTCCGTGAGGTGGCCGTACTGGCGCAGCTCAACTCGGTGCAGCTACGCCGCAATATCGACCCGGTGGAGATCGAGGCCGAGGCGCTCGCGCAGAAGGTCACGGCGACTGAGTGCCCGGTCTGCGGCAACGTGCCGGGGCAGGTTGGCGAGTTCCTCGTCAGCGCCCACCCCGACCTGTCGACGCCGGACCAAGCCGAGGCCATGCCCTGCGTCGACCGCGCCGACATCTCGATCCGTCCAACCGCGAGGCAGCAGAGATGGGGCGTGGAGGTGACGCGGGACGAGGGGGACCAGCCCCGCGCCCACCCCGACCTGACGAAGCGCGAGGGCGCCGCCGCTCTGGCCGACGACATCTGCCAGCGGTGGCTGGGCAAGCGGGGACCAAGTGGCGGACTTCACGCCATCATCCTCGCCGCCGCTGGCTGGGGCGAGGAGGAGCGGCCGTGACCGGCGAGGCCGAGTGGTACGAGCGGGTCCGCCGGGTCGTCACGCTCCGGCTTGGCGGCCTCTGCTACCACACGCACGACAGCCGGCGGAGCGTGCCGGGCTTCCCCGACCTGGTGATTGTGGTCGGCGGGCGGATCCTCTATCGCGAGGTGAAGCTCGGCGCGGGCCGGCTGACCGCCGAGCAGGAGGAGTGGCTGGCCGCGCTGACCGCCGCCGGCGCCGACGCCGCGGTCTGGCGATTCCCCGCCGACTGGCCGGCGGCCCTGCGCGAGCTGGGCCTGCCGGGCGACCGACTGTCTGGAGAGGATGATGCGACGATTCCTGAGTCGACTGATGGAGCACATCCGGCGGACGTGGCTGCCCCGTCGCCGGTGGTCGACGCGGACGCGGTGGCACATGCCGCCGAGGCGGCCGAGCTGAGCCGCCTGACGGCGGAGTTCGTGTCCGACGGCCACCTGCCGACCGCCGCGGCCCGGCTGGCGCAGGCCGTGCTACGCGAGAGGGCCGAAGCCGAGGCCCGGAAGGAGCTGCGGCGATGAGCGAGTTTGCCGAGGCACTTGCCGGGGACGCGGCGTGACCGGCCCCGGCTTCGCCTGGCTGCTGGTCGCCCTCGACCTCTGCGCCGCCGCCGGCTACGGCTGGGGCCACGACTGGCGGCGGTGCCTCTACTGGCTGTTTGCCGCGGGGCTGACCACCTGCGTGACGTGGCCCACAAAGTAGCAGGACCCGGCTGCTCGCGAGCCGGGTCCTGCGCGGGGTCTCCGTAGCGCGTGGTCACTGGTCCTGCGTCGGGTCCTCGTCCTGCGCGGGCGGCTCGAAGTAGGGGACCTTCACGGTCCGCGCCGCCTCCTTCGCCGCCCGGGCGCCCCGCCGGTCGTAGATCCGGGTCGTCTCGATCTGCGCGTGGCCCGCCAGGTCGGCCGCGGTCGCGATGTCGACGCCCTGGTCCAGCAATCCGCTGATGTACGTCCGTCGGCAGTCGTGCGGGCTGAACGGCCGGATCCCGGCCTGCTCCGCGCGCCGCTTGACCATCGCGTCGACCGCCGAGCCGGTCAGCGGGCGGCAGTCCTCGGCCTGCGTGACCTTTCCGTTCATCGTGAGCCCAAGGAACAGCGGCCCGGGCCGGTCGCCCCGCAGCTCCAGCCAGTCGGCGACGTGCCGGAGCGCGCCGTTGGTGAGGTACACCGCCCGCTCTTTGTTCCCCTTGCCCCTGACGTAGATCGTCGCCGGCCCCCGGTCGGGCACCACCAGGTCGAGCAGGTCCAGCTCGACCAGCTCGCTCCGCCGCAGGCCGCAGCCGAGCAGGACCGCCAGGACGGCCCTGTCCCTGGTCCCGGAGGGGTTGGGGTCGGCCTGCGCCGCGCCCATCACCTTGGCGACCTCCGAGCGCGTCAGGCACCGGCCCGCGCGGTCCACCCGCTCACCGCGGGCCGGCCTGACCCGCTGGATGCGGAGCAGCTCGGCCGGGTCGAGGAGGCCGAGGTCGAACGCGGCGCCGAGAACGCCCCGGACGGCCGCCTGCGTGTGCCGGATCGTGGCCGGGTTGACGCCCTGCTGCTGGAGCACGTCGCGCAGCGCCTCCACCACCGGCCGCCGGACGGCGGGCCAGTTGAGGCGGCAGGGGTCGGAGCACCGCCCGCCGGAGATGACGCCCGCGGCCCTGCGCAGGGCGCCCGTCATGCTCCTGCGGCTGGCGTCAGTCGTCAGGGTCAGCAGGTACGCCGCCACGGGGCAGCGGTCAATCGGCGGGGGAGCGGGCAGCACCGGCCCGGCCTGCGCCTGCGCGAGGGCGCTATCACCCGCGGGCACCAGCTCTGCGGTCATCGTCTCCATCGGTCGTCTCCTCGGTCACCCGCGTGGGGCCAGCGCCGCCACCGCCTGCCGGAACTCGGGCAGCAGGTCCGCCACCTCCGCCCCGTGTCGCCGCGCCCGGACCCACGCCTGCTCGAGCCGGTGCCAGGCCACGGGGCTGCCTACCCGCGCGGCCCGGATCACCTGGGCCAGCTCGCGTGCCGTGGGCAGGTCGGCGACACGGGCGATCAGCTCCAGCACCACGGGCCGGACCGCGGCCTCGGCCGGCCCGTCCCGGCCGGTGGTACCCTGCACATCCCGCCAGACCTGCGGGTCGGCGAGGCAGGGGTGGAGCAGGTAGTACGCGCCGCGGCGCTCCTCGACCCGTCGGCAGAGCGGCCCGAGCCGGCCGGAGCCGGCGGCGCCCTGCACCGTCCGCAGCGGCCGCCGGGCCTCCGCCGAGACCTGCTCCGTCGTCAGCCAGTCGTCAGCCATGGTCTACTCCGTCTCGCCCCTGCCGCCCGTGGGAGGCAGGAGGCGGGGGTCAGACCAGCACCACGCGGCGCGGTGCACCGGCCGGCAGCGGGATGCACTCGGGATCATCGATCATGCCGGCGAGGTCGTCGCCCCATCCAGCCCCTCGCGGGGCGACGTTGCCGTAGGTCCGGTGGTCCTGCGGCCCACCCGCAAAATACCGGGGCGCGACCAGCTTGCGGGCCTGGTCGCGTGTGATCTGCCTGTAGCCGGCAGCCACGAGCGCGCCGGTGTCCTCAAACGCCACGACCTGAAATTCGTTGCTGAACCCGCGGGGGTACCTGATGCCGTACACCATCTCTCGTCTCCTCGTACCAGTCGACCCCTCGCGGGGTTTCGCCCTGCCGGGCTCGTCAGGACCGGACTCGCTCCATCGAAACGAACCCTTCCCACCTGCCCTCAACAAGCTCCTCGCAGCGGCGGATTAGGTAGGCATCTCCGTGGTGCACCGTCCGCTTGGCCGGGTACATCCTGAAGGTACTGTCCTCGTACTCCGCCATCTCGCGCTCCTGCTGCTCCGTCTGCATCGTCTCTCTCCTCTGCCCTACACCATCATTATAGCACCGCGGCGCGGTAATGCAAGGGGCTCAGTCCGGCGCCGGGCGCCCCGGCCGGTCGATCCTGCGCGGGTGCCCGTCGAGCGTCGCCCGCGCCAGCTCGCACAACTCCTCCCGCGGAGTCGCCATCCAGGCGACCAGCCCGGCCAGCTCCTCCCGCATCCCCGGCCGGGCGCAGTGCCGATACACCGTCCGGCCGGTGATCCCCAGCTCCTCCCCGACGCGCTCGGGAGTCAGCCCGCGGGCGAGCGCATGGGCGATCGCCCGCTGCCGGCTGCCGAGCTCGCCGCCGGCGACCAGGAACTCGCGGAACTCGTCGAGGGTCCTGCGCGACCAGCCGGGCCACTCCCGCGCCCGCCGGCTGACGTAGACCCGATCGGCCGGGACGTGCCCGGCCTGCACGTGGTGGGCAAAATTGCTCACGCACGTCCCGACGTACCGGGCCGCGGCCCGGAGGCCGTAGACGGCCTGGACAGGCTCGCCCTCGGCCTGCGCGTGGCCCGCCTCCTGCGCGCACGCGGCGCAGAGGCACTCGGCGACGGCCTCGCCGCGCTCCTGCCCGACCGGCGGGACCTGCCAGCCTGGCAGCTCGTCTGCGTAGTCGCCGCGCCGCTTGCAGCGGTCGCAGCGCCAGGGGCCTGCGGGTGTCATCGTCCATCGTCTCCTCGGGCCGGTTGGCCCTCGCCCCTGCCCGCGCGGGCAGGAGGCGGGGGTCAGACCTGCCCGCTGACCAAACAGGTGACGCGGGACGCACGCTCCGCCTGCGCGGCGACCTTCCGGACCGCGGCGATGTCGACCTCGATCGCCTTCACCGTGATGTCGACCGCGCTCCTCGGCGGGTAGTTAGAGGACCTGACCGACACCTCGGCCCGCCCGTAGCCCATCGCCTTCAACTCGGCCCGGATGCGGGCCGCGGTCTGCGCCACCGTCTCATAGGTCTGCGTCTGCGTGCTCATCTCTTGCGTGCTCATCTCTCTCGTCTCCTGGACCCTGCGTGGGTCCTCGTCACTCGTCACGCGAACAGCGCCAACTCCGGCGCCGGGAGCGGGCCGAACCGGACCCGGCCGCCCTCCGGCTGCTCCACCCGCAGGGTGAACTCCCCGCGGTCCGTGTCGCCCCTGCGCTCGGGTCCCGTGTAGACCAGCCATCCACCCGTCTCCATCGCCGTCTCCCGCGTCACCATTGCAGCATGTACGCGCCCGGGCACCTGCGCGAGCGCGCGAAACTGACCAGTTCGATTTGACCGTCGGCCCACCGCAGCCAGACCCACCCTGTGCCCTGCGTGGGCGCCCACAGCGCCAGCCGGGTCAGCACCACCGGGCCGAGCCCGCCCTCCCCGCCGCCACAGTCAATCTCGGCCGGGCGGGAGCAGTAGGCATCGACGGGCCGTCGTCGGGACCCGACGGCGCCGGCCGGGTCGCCGTGGCCGTGGTCGATGGGGTGGAGTTGTGGCACGTCAACCAGCACCGGCCGCGCCTGCGGCGGGTGCTCATCCGCCCCGAAGAGGTCCAGTTGTTCAGCCATCGCCATCATCGTCTCCCGACAAGCCTAGCACGCTAGGCGGTCACCAGTCAACCGCCCGTCACCCCGCCGCGCCGGTCAGAAACCCATCTCCAGCGCCGTGGTACGCCAACCCGCCTAGCCAGCGGTCCAGGGCCTGCGCGAGGTCGCCCCGCGCCTGCGTATGTCCGTCGTGTGTCACGTCGCCGCCCGCGAACGGATCCGCCGTCGTCGAAACCGCCTCCGACTCCCGAGAAACCTCCTCAGCCCGGCCGAGAAAACCCGTGGCCCGTGCCGAGAAAACCGACGGCGCGGTCAGAACCGCCTCCGCGCCCCGCCACAGGGCGCCCGTGACGGCCGCCGCTCGAGCCTGCCGCCCGAGCCGCGCCGCCTCCCGCCCGAACCCGCGGGCTACCCTGCTGGCTGCCGCAGCCCGGTAGACCGCAACCCGCTCCGTCGCCGCCGCGCGCCGTGTCCGAACCGCCTCCGTCGCGCGGGTCCACAGGCCCGGATCCTGCGCGGGGTCGCCGTGACCCTGCGTGGGGGTCGCGTCCTGTACGGGCACCGGCCGGATCGGGATGAACGGCGTGCCGAGGGCCGCCGGCGCCGTCGCGAGCATCGGGCGGGACAGGTCGACCGGCCGGACCTCCCGGACCTCCCGGACCTCGGCGAGGATCGGCTCGGTCGCGACCTCGGTCACCTCGGCCATCGGCAGCAGGTCGCCGGCGACCGCGCCGAGGGCGCGCAGGACCGCGCTGGCGCCTTCGCAGGCAGCCGCCGACCCCTTGGCGCCGAACCGCTTTGCCCTCTCACCCTCTGCCGCCACAGTCGCCACGAGGGCCGATAGGAGGTCGGCGAGAGAGGTCGCCCCGGTCAGCGCCGGCAGGCCGTCGGTGCGCGGATCGTAGATCGCCCGACAGTCGGACGTGTCGACGCCGAGGGAGGTATAGGTCGCAGACAGGTCGCCAAGGCCGTCGAACAGCCCGCCGTCTGCCGACTCGGCGACGGCTCGAAGCTCGGAAATCAGGATCCCAACCAGCGCCACCGTTCGCGCGCGCTTGTCACACGGCGCTGGATGTAGCCATAGGTCCGCGAACCGCTCGGACTCGTCTAGGTCGAGTCCGGCATCGGCGAGAACCGGAATCGCGCTGGAACCGAGCGCCCCTGCGTCAAGCAGGTCCTGCAAGCGGCGCGGTAGCACGGCAGACCGCGCGAGCTTCACCACATCGGCCCGCCGTAGGCACACACGGGCGGCCACGTCCGCCACGAGAGCCGAGTCACGCAGGGCGGCTCTCACCTCGCCCTCCGACGGCTCTAGACCCTCCGCCCGGGTCGGATCGGCCGACAGGCAGAGGATCGTCGCGACGGCGCGGGCCCGCTCCGACCACAGACCCGGGTCCTGTCCCTGATTATCGGCGAAAACCGCGAATCGCTCGGCCAACTCCGACTCCGGCCGATCCCGCAGGACGACAGGGATCGGCAGGTCGGATGCCACCTCGCCGGCTGCCACGAGATGCGCCAGCGCCGTGAGTCGGCAGTGACCCCCGATGAGTCTCACGGTGTCCCCGTCGCGGTAGCCGGTCAGGGGCTTCGCGGGGTCGAACCCGCGCGCGCCGATCGAGTCGGCCAGGGCGGTTAGATCCCTTGCCTCCGGCCGCCGGTAGTTCAGGCCCGGCCGGAGGTCGGACAAGGGTATTAGGCAGGCTGTCGCATCCATCGCTACCACCATCCCTGTCGCTCGGCCACGAGGTCTACCACGGCAGCCAGGTCGAGCAGGACCGTCAACACCACTATCACAAGGATCACTGTCGTCTCCGTCACCTGTCGACCCGCCGCGCTGGCGGGTTTCGTCCTTCCGGACTCTTCAGGACAGGATCGAATCGTCATCGCCTCCTCGTCCCTCCGGGTTCGTCAACCGCCACATGCGAGCCGCCGCGACCCGCAGCCGAATCTCGCCAACCCACATGCGTCGAAGTGCCGGGTGAAGTGTGAGCGCATGGCGCCTGTAGTCGCCAGCGCAGTTCAGCGCTTCAGCCGCCAGTGCCCTGTGGGTCCGTCGTCGTGTCGCCATCTCGTCGTCTCCCGTGCCACCTAGTCTATCCAATGTACTAGGCGTGTCATTTACGTCTAGCAGGACCGTCAACACCACTGGGTCACGCCGTCACCGGCGGCGCCCGGCGGCGCCCTTCCCGCGGGCGGCTCGGATCCTATGCTGCCCCTGCCCGATAATTCCCCGTGCCTCGCCCGCGTGCCTCGCCCCTGCATCGTCGGGGCTACGGTGGCACTGCCCGATCCCGCCGTCGGGCCGGACGCTCTGCTCCCAGACAGCGCCGTCTGATGCCGCGATCCTGATGCCGTAGTAGGTCACCGGCAGCGATCCCGCTGCGATCCTGCCGGCTATCAAGGCCGCGAACTCCCCCGCGAGGGCCTTTGCCTCGCGCAGGGTGGCGGCCGGCGTCGTGACGCTGGGGGAGTCCCACCGGTCGCCGTCGCGGTAGGTGATTGTGTACGTCACCACCATCCCCATCTCGTCGTCTCCTGTGGTCTACCGCGCGTCTACCGCGCGTCGTGGGTCCATCGCAGTTTGATCTCGGCCTCGAAGGCCGCGTAGTCGTCCAGCGCCGCCTGCCATCGCTGCGCCGCCTCTGTGGTCGGCGCGACCCCGCAGCGCCTCGGGCCGAACAGGGCCGGGATGCCCGTCACCCCGCAAGCCTCCGCGGCGGTGCCCGCCTCTCCCAGCAGTAGGTCAATCGTCTCTGTCGTCGTCATCGTCGTCTCCTGTGCCACCTAGTCTATCCACACGTGCTACGTCTGTCTACGTCTGTCAATGGGCGAAGGTGAAGCGAGGTTGAACAGAGGGAGAAAGATCGAGCGGATTCGATTGTTTCGGCCGGACACATTACAGAGGGTCGACGACGAAACACGTTGGAAACAATCCTGCCTGTGGCGCTGGTTGACCTGGTCCACCGCCGACCCACCGTCGTAACACGAATCGTCCGGTTCGTGCCACGCGCTGGGAGGTCCTGGGAGGGGATCCGGGAGGTCCCTGGAAACCGGGGACACTAGGGTTCTTGACGGCAAGCCTCATTGTCGCAAATGACAAGTGGAGGTTGAGGTCCTGTTCCATACAACGAAGTTGCCAAGGGGGTTGGCCGCGCGGGCGGCCGGGCGCCCGGGGGTAGGCTGGCAGCCCCTCTGCAATGCGGGCCTGATCGGCGAGTGGGGTAACGGAGAGCTACGCGCCGGGGGCCGTTGGCGGTTTCGCTGGCGCGCTGCTGGTCTGTCTGGCTGCTACGCGCTGGTCTGTCTGGTCGGCGTTGCTGGGCAGGCGGCCTACGGTCGCTCGCCGGCGGGTCGGCGGGCCTGGCGCGGCTGTCTCGCCCACGGGAGTCCTGTGGGGCCTACGGCCCGGCTGACTGGCCGCCCGGCGTGCTGTGGCCTTGGTCGCGCGGTGGCGCTAGCGGCGGCGCAGCTCGGCGAGGATGGCGGAGAGGTAGGCGAGTCCGATGGCGAGCATGATGATCACGGCGAGGCTGTCGTGTGGTCTCCTCCTGGTCCACCGGGCGCCCCGGTGCGAGGGAGACGAGTCTCGCGACCGGGGTCAGCCCTGGTGGGTGCGGGTGACGGTGGGATGGTAAGCCGGCGGGGTGGTGGTGTCAAGGTAGCGGGCCGGTCTGGACTGGTACGACTCATAGTCTTCACCGGACGCCTCGCGCGTGCGCGGGCGCATGTCCGCAGCCTGACGCGCGAAGTTCGCGCGCGCGCCTAGGCACCGGGCGACGCCCGCGCGTCCTGCTCTGGATCTCTGGATCTCCGGATCTCCGGAGTCCGGAGTCCGGACGCGCGGGATCACGCACGGGCATGCACGCGCGAGGCGGCGGCGGGCGAAGTTTTCGCGGGTGGGGCTTGACAGCGGGAGGCGGCGGCGCTATTATCGGGAAAAGGGAGACGAGGATGGTCGGCGGCAACCACGCGGGAGACGAGCATGGCTGAGGTGGAAGGCACGGGCGCCGCGGGCGAGATGCCGGGCGAGTTCATGGAGCTGACCGCGGAGCGGATCGCGCAGGTGCGGCGGGCCGTCTTGTTTGCCCGTGGCCTCCGGGCACTGTGCGCGGCCACGGGCAAACCGTTCCGGATCTACCTGACGCCGGAACTGACCGGCCTGGAGCCCTGGGCGCTCAAGATCGCCGAGCTGGCCTACGGGGACAACGCGGTCGGGGAGGCGCTGAGCCGGGTCCTCGACGCCCTGGAGGAGAGAGAGGTGGCCGATGCTGGCGCGGCTGGATGATGAGCCGGTACTGGCGCCGGAGGACGAGGACTCGCGGCTAGAGCACTGGATCGGCGAGGGCCTCCGTCTGCTCCGGGCGATCCGTGAGGCCGTGGCGTCGCACCGGCGCTGCGTGGCAAGACTCGCGGCGGCGGAGGAGCGGCGGGCGAAGGCCCACGATGCCTGGCAGGTCGCGGTCGCCGCCCGGGCCGAGGCCGAGTCGGAGTTGCGGGACGCGGCGGACGCGCTGCGGCTGCTCCGGGCGCTGTTCGCGCCGGTGGCCGAACGGCTGCGCGGCTGGGACAACCGGCTGCGGCGGAGGTTCCGGCGGGGCGACAGCCTGCGGCTGCTGAGCGGGCCGGAGAAGTCTCTGGCGAAGCTCTGGCATGGGATCGACTGGCGGGAGAACGAGCTGCCGCTGCCACCGGGGAGCTGAGATGAGCGGTTTGCTGGAGAGGCTGGAATCGGACGGCCTGGTCAACGAAGTGGCGCGCATCCGCGGGCTGACCCCGGCCGTCCTGCGGAGCCGGATCAAGCGCGTCGAGGCCGCGCTGGTCGCGGCGTCCGCCGCGCAGGCCGAGGCTGAGAGGGAGCTGGCCGCGATCGAGCGGGCGCGGGGGCCGATCGCCGCGCTCCGCGCCGCCCGCGACCGGCTGCCCGAGTCGGCCGCGGCGCTGCTGGCCCGGCATGACGAGCTGGAGAAGGCCGCGACGGCGAGCCCGTCGGACGCCGCCCTCGCCGCCCGGCTCGACGAGTGCCGGCAGGCGATCCGGATCGTGGCGCTGGCCCTGGGCCTGATCCAGGACGGTGAGCACGCGCTGGCCGCGCGGAGCGAGTTACGCGACCTGGCCGCGGCTCGGATCCTGCCCAAGCGGGCCGCGAAGCCGCCGGCGGTGCGGAAGCCAGCGGCGGGTAGGGACGGCTCGCCGAGCCGGTCACTCCGACTGGGAGGCCGGTCGCAGGCGGTGATCGATGCCCTGCGCGACGGGCCGCGGACGGAGAGCGCGGTGCGGGAGGCCGCACTCGGCGACTCTGGCCCCGCCGTGCAGAGCGGCGTGATCCGGTCCCTGCTGCGCTTCGGCCACATCGTCCGGGACGGCGACCAGCTCAGCCTGCCGCCGGCGGAGAACGGGCAGAGGGAGAACGAGCCGTGCGGCTGAACGAACTGGCGATCCCGAACCCGACCTACGGGGATGGCGGCGGCTGGCTGAGCTGGCGGGTCGCGGATGGCCTGCTGGTGGTCGGGCTCGGGGAGGAGCCGCAGGAGGAGAAGGCGCGGCTCTGGATGCCGTGGCCGGTGGCGGTGAAGCTGGCCTGCTGGGTGCTCTGCCGGCCGCTGGTCGGCCGGCGGTTCCGGGCGCGGCAGCGGGCCGCGGAACGGGAGGCCGCCGATGGGACGGCACCGGAGTAGCCTGACGAAGCGGGAGCGTGAGATCCTGGCCCTGCTGCTGAAGAACGACGAGCAGAACCAGCCGGCGCCGACGATCCAGGAGCTGGCGACGGCGACCGGAGTCACGCTCGTCCCCTGCTACGAGCGGCTGAAGCGGATGCGCGGCAAGGGGCTGGTGAGCTGGAAGAAGAACCGGCAGCGGGGGATCGGGCTGACGATCAAGGGCCGCGCAGCGCTGTTCGGCGGGGAGAAGTAGTGTCCCCAATTCACTAGTGTCCCTGGTTTTCGTGCCTCCCTGAGTTGCACAGGCAACGGTTGTGGCTGCGGCCGGACTTGAATTAGGGACACAGGGGCTCTATACTCAGGGGTATGGCAGAGCTACCCGTCCTGACGCAGCAGGAGCAACACGAGCGGGCGCAGCAACGGCGCGACCTGCTGATGCCCGATTTCATCCGGCTCGTGCCCGCGGCCGAGGCGCTGCGGAAACTGACCAGCATCCCGTTCGTCAACCCAGAGACGGGGTTCCCCTACGGCATCCGGACGATCCTGTACGACTACGAGAAGCTCCGCGAGGAGCTGGAGGAGGTCGCCCGGGAGGACCCCGAGCGGATCCGTGGCTTCTGCACGATGACGCTCAAGGAGACAATCGCCGCGGCCTGGAAGCAGGACGACCACAACCTGATCCTGAACTCGGTGCGGCTGCTGTCGTCGGTCTGGGGGCTGGAGAAGCTGCGGCCGGAGGGGAAGAAGGGGCTCCAGGACGCAGCGGAGGAGCGGCGGGCCGTGCTGGAGATGCGGGAGGCGATGCAGCGGGCGGGCCGGATCACCGACGAGGGGGATGGCGGGGAGCCCGATGGCGGCGCTTGAAGCCGAGGTCCAGGACGAGTTCCTGCAAGCCTGCCGCGAAGACCCGCTGCTCTACTTCTGCTTCGTGAAGGGACTCAAGCCGTCGCCGGTCCAGGAGGCGGTCTGCGAGGCGACGAAGTGGCTGGAGGCGCAGCCGGGGAGCCGGCTGCAGATCTGGGCGCCGCCGGGCAGCGGGAAGAGCACGGCCGAGGCGGTCTGCCAGACCTGGTTGCTGGGCCGGTTCAAGGAGGGGCTCGGACCCATCGACAACTCCGTCTTCGCGAGCTACTCGCTGCTCCTGGCGGGGAAGTTCTCGAAGCACAGCCGCGACCTGGTGGGCGAGGCCCGAGGGCCGGTCCGCAAGGTCTTCCCGAGCATGCGGCTCGACCCGGAGAGCAAAGCCCGCACGTACTGGAAGCTGGCCGGCTACCGCGGCGAGGACCCAAACTGCATGGGCGTCGGCGTCGGCGGGTCGCTGACCGGGTTCCACACCCCCGCGCTGTTCATCGACGACCCCTTCAAGGGGCAGAAGGAGTGCGAGTCGCCGGTTATCCGGGACAACGTCTGGGCCTGGTGGACGGGCACCGTCCAGGGGCGGCTCCGGCCGGACGTGTGGGGCGGCGAGGCGCGGGTGGTGGTGACGAACACCCGCTACCGGGTGGACGACCTGTCGGGCGAGCTGATCCGCACCGACGGCCGCGAGGACGAGGGCGGGCTGTGGCGGATCATCCACGTGCCGGCGATGACGGTGGAGGACGAGAGCTACTGGCCGGCGCAGTTCACCCGCGAGTATCTCCTGAAGATCCAGTACCGGGACCCGCGGGGCTTCGCGGCGCAGTACATGGGCGACCCGACGCCGGAGAGCGGGGCCGTCTTCCGCCGCAACTGGTTCGACGAGTGCCTGACCGATGAGAACGTGCCGACGCTGGTCCACACGGCGACGGCCTGGGACACGGCCGAGAAGACGAAGCAGCAGAACGACTACACGGCCTGGTGCCGCGGCGGGGCGGACACGCAGGGGAACCTCTGGCTGCTGGACATCGGGCAGGAGCGGGTGGGGTTCGACCAGCTCCTGCCGCTGATCGAGACGCAGCTCGGGGCGCCGCAGCGGGAGCCGGCGGTCATCGAGGAGAAGTCGAGCGGGGTCCAGGTCCTCCAGGCGCTGGAGGCGTGGGGCCACCGGCCGGTTATCGCGATCCGAGCCGACACGGACAAGGTCGGCCGGGCGAAGGTCTCGATCCCGGCGCTGCGGGGCGGGAAGATCAAGATCCCTCGCGGGATGCCCTGGTACGAAAGCTTCGTGGCCGAGTGCTGCTCGTTCCCGCGGGCGCGGCACGACGACCGGGTGGACGCCTTCACCCACTTTGTCAGCTACATGCTGGACTTCGCCGAGGTCGAGAGCGTGATCCCGATCCTCGGGTACGGGAGGTAGAGATGGCGAGCCCGATGCGTTACGCGACGCTGCTCGGCAAGCCGCGGGACATTCCGTCCGACGACCTCGAGCGGCGTCGGGACATCGCCGACGGGTGCCCGCTGACGAAGGCGAAGGCGGCGCACTACGGCGCGGTCGACGACGTGTTCGGCGAGGACGCCGATGGCGGCTTCGCATTGAACGTGGCCGGGATGGTGGTCGACAACCTGGTCAACGCGTTGAACGTGACCGGGGCGGCGCTGCCGAAGGGCGAGGGAGACGGCAGCGCGGCGGAGGCCCGGCGGCAGCGCGACCTCGCCTGGGACTGCTGGAAGCGCTCCGACCTCGGGGCGAGCAGTCAGGGCGCGTTCACGATGGCGGCGGTCGACGGCCAGGCGTTCCTCATCGTGGGCGACGCCGGGACGGTCAAGGAGCCGGCGCCGACGGCCTACGTCCATGCGACCTACGACGGCGAGGACGGGCTGAAGGTCGAGTCGGTCTACCCGGACGGCGCGTTGCGGGCCGCGGTGCTCTACGAGCGGGAAACGATTGTCCTCGATGCGGTGACGCAAGCTGAGCGGAGCTGGGTGACGGCCCTGCGGGAGTGGGCACTGAGCGTCCTCGGCCGGCCGGTGACCTCGACCGTCAAGACCGCGACCAGGGAGCGGCGGACGGTCTACGAGTACGACCGGGCGACCGACCGGACGGCCATCGTCTACTACCGGAAGGACGAGCAGGCGCAGGCGGTGCGGGTCGACGCGCGGGACAACCCGGTGCCGCTGGACGCTCCGGCGGACCTGTGGCCCCACGGCTGTCCCATCGTGCCGCTGGTGAGCCCGAACGATGGCGAGGTGACCGGGCTCGGGCCGCAACAGCGGGCGGTGAACTGTGCGGCGCTGGACCTGATCGCGGCGCGGCGGATCGACGCGCTGCGCATCGGCTGGACGGTGAACGTCAAGCCCATCGGCGGTGGGGCCAGCGGGACGAGCCCGACGCAGGGCGCGCGGATCCGGCCGGGGGCCTGGTTCCAGTTCGAGACGATGGCTTCGGCGCGGTTCATCGGGAACGCCGGGCAAGTGGGGGCGCTGAACCCGAGCAACCTGGAGGGGTTCCGGGAGAGCCTGAAGCTGGAGATCGAGACGATGCTGCTGCTCGGGAAGAGCATGATCCGGCAACTGCCCTGGTACTACAACAGCCGGGAAGGCAGCGGGATCGCGCTCCACATCGCCGAGCGTCCGTTCCGGGAGAACATCGGGACGTACAAGGAGCGGTGGAGCGGGCCGCTGGGCCAGCTCTTCCGGACCTGGCTGCGGATGCTGGGGGTGGCCGAGCCGATGAACCTCGTGCCGGCCTGGCGCCCGTTGAGCTACGGGACGATCCGCGACCAGTTGGAGTCGAGCCTGATCGCCGACACGGCGAGGATGCCTCTGGAGTGGATCGGTGAGCAGGTCATGGGGATGTCGCCGGATGAGATCGAGGCTTGGCGGCAGAACGTCGAGCGGGCGAAGGAGGAGATGATCGACCTCGGGATCCCGAACCCGATGACCGAGGGGACATCGCTCGACGCGCTGAACGGCAAGGTGGCGTCGATGGCCGGGAGCAATGACCAGCCGAGGATCGACACCTGATGGCGGAGGAGGAAGGGCGGGGGAACGAGTGGTTGCTGGCGCTGCTTCTGCTGGGCGCGCAGGGCCTGCACCGCTGGCTGGTGAGGAAGACCGGCCCGAAGTATGCCGGGATGATCCGCGCCTCGCAGGGGAGCCCGTGGGGCATCCTGTTCGGCCCGGGCGCGCTGGGGCTGCGGCTGGAGTTTGTGCCCCTGGCCGGGCGGACGTATCGGCGGGTGGCGGTGTCGCAGGCGACGGAAGCTGTCCGGCGGGTGGCGGCCTGGGAAGAGCCGTTCGAGGTCTGGGGCGACTGGTCGCGGACGCTGCAAGACCAGCTTGACCGCTGGCTGGTCTGGGGCGCGGCGCTCGGGCTGAACGGCTGGGAGCGCGTCGAACCGTCTGGAATCTCCGGAGAGTTGGCGGGTCACCGGCTGGACGCGCAGACCCGGCTCAACGGACTGGCCGGATCGGCGGCGAGGGGCGAGCGGTCGCCGGCGCAGGTGGCGGCCTGGGCGGCGGCGCTGGGGGCGGGGCTGACGCGGACGAGCTTCTTCTTGGCGGCGAACGCGGCGCATGACGAAGGAGTGGTGCGGGTGCTGGGCGCGGCGGAGCGGCACTGCCCGACCTGCCCGAGCAAGCAGGGCGCCTATCCCAGCGCGGCGGCGATGGTGGCCGCGTGCGGCGGCTGGCCGGGGGACGGGAGCGACCGGTGCGGGGGGCAGTGCCGCTGCGGCGTCTACCCGCGGTCGGTCTATCCCTGGCTGGCGGCGCAGGCCGGCGCGGTAGTGTCCCCATTTCTCGGACTGGCGAATCTGCCGACCTGACAGACGGCGAGCCGGCCCTGGGGAATGTCGGGCCGGCTCGCCGGGGTTGCGCAGGGGGTTGGGTTGATGAGTGCCATTCTGACCGTTGGTGGCACGAATGTCAACACTTGTGCCACGATTCTTCCCTGTTGACTTGACAACGGATCGGTAGTGTCCCTAGAATTGGGCACGCACGGCGCGGTAAGCCGGGAAGAGGAACGAGGACATGCCGGAAGGCGACAACCCGCAGGCTGGCGAGGGCGGTTCGGGCGCGGCGGGCGCCGGGGGCGGAGGGACCGGGCCGGACGTGGCCGGGTTCCTCGCGGCCCTGGGCGACGACGGGCTCGGGAGCCTCGCGGAAGCCCTGAAGGGCAAGGGCCTGAACGTACTGCCGCAGGCGAAGCTCGATGAGCGACTGACGCGACAGACGGCGGCGGCGACGCTGGAGTTGGCGAAGGCGGCCGGGTTCGACTCGGTCGAGGCGCTGACCGAAGCGGTCCAGGGCTGGCGGTCGAAGGACGACGCCGGCCTGTCGGAGCAGGAGAAGCTCACGAAGCGGCTGGAGGAGCTGACGGCGGCGGAGGCCGAGAGCCGGCGCAAGCTGGCGGAGTCGGACTCGCGCGTGGTGGCCACCCAGTTGTCGGAGCGGGCGATCCTGGCGCTGCTGGAGCAGGGCGTCGAGCCTGGCGGGAAGGCGTTGGCGGATGCCAAGACCCTCTTCATCGCGCACCTCGGAGGGCTGGAGAAGCTCCCAGACGACCTCGCGGAAACCGCGAAGGCTTGGCTGGAAGAGCGTCCCCATCTGACGAGGACCCAGGATCCCGCCGCGGACACGCGGGCGGGACAGGGCCGGTTCGGAGGCGCTGCCGGGACGAAGGGAGCCGCGGAAGCGGAAGTCCTGGAGTTCCAGCGCCGGACGGGCACCGGGCCCTTTGCCCACTGAGAGGTAACCGGCTATGGCTGACCTGGCGGCACAGACCGACCTACGGCCCGGCCCCTGCGCGGTGGCGGCCACGAACGCTCAGACCCGAGAGCTGACGCTGGCTGCCACGGGCGCGGTCGGCGACGTTCTGAGCATCAACAGCTCGACCGGCAAGGCGGTGAAGGCGGACGCGGACAGCGCGACCGGCGGCGTCAGCGGGTTCTTCGGCTTCGAGTACGTCGCGAAGGCGGCCGCGAAGGCGGCGCCGGCGGTGGTTGGCGGCAACCTCATCGGCCTGAGCGGGCTGACCGCGGGCGTATACTACTACGTCAGCCGCACGGCTGGCCGGCTCTGCCTGCTGACCGACCTGAACCCGAACGACCCGCGGATCCCGGCGCTCTACGCCATCTCGGCGACGGAGGGCCTGGTCCTCCGGGGCGAGAAGCGGCTCCCGACGTACCGGCGCGACTCGGTCCACGTCTCCGACGACACCGCCGGGGTGACCTCGACGCTGCTGGCGACGCTGCACTTCGCGAAGGCGATCACGGTCAGGGCCATCTACGTGACGGCGATGACCGTCGGGGCGGCCGGGGCGACGGTGGACGTGAAGACCGGCGGCACGCCGGCCACGATCCTCGACGCCGTGGTGACCGTCAGCGGCGCAGGCGCCTCCGACGCGGCGACGCTCGACGTTGACCCGACGCAGATCGCGGCGGGCGAGGACCTGCTGTTCTACTACACCACCGGCGCGAGCACCGGCTCGCTGGTCGGCTGCACGATCACGGTCGAATACCAGGTCGCCGAGTAAGGAGGGCGAGATGGCAGCAGGTCCCTATCTGGTGAGGGATGCGACAATCCCCTCCACCATCGATACGCAGGTCCTGGAGCAGGCCCGGATGGCGGATGGCACGACCTACCGCCAGGTCCTCCAGATGTTCATCTCGGCGTTGGTCGGCTACAACGGCGAGGTGCCCCAGGGGCAAGGTGACACGGGCTCGCTGGTCGGCGCGGTAAGCGCGACCGGCGAGCAGCGGATCGATGTCCGGCAGGGCAGCTTCTCGACCAGCGAGCACAACGAGCTGGTCCTGCCCAACCCGCAGCGGAAGACGCTGACCGGGTGGATGGTCCCGAGCACGATGTTCGACGGGCCGTCGCTGAGCTGGTCCTGGGAGGGGCTGGCGGTGAAGCGGCGGGAGGACGTGGAGGCGGACATCGCCGACCTGTTCGACGCCATGCGGGCGCGGATGATGACGGAGATGCTCCAGCGCATCTTCACCAAGGCCACCGAGGCGGTCGACGGCGGCGCCGGGACCGGCGTGGGCGTCGGCTTCGTGCAGGCGGAGGCGGACACCCTGAGCTACGTGCCGCCGCCGTTCATGGACCGGACCTTCCTGTCGACTCACGACCACTTCGGGCCGTCGGGCACCAGCACCTCGGCGCAGCTCTACACGGAGCTGGTGGCGGGCCGGCGGGACCTGAACGAGCATGGCTACCGGAGCACGCGGGCACAGCCCTGGGTGCTGCTCCACGGCCCGGACGACCGGACCATTGTGGAGGGCGCGACGGACGGCACGACCGTCCAGTACATGAGCCGCGACGACTGGTTCAAGAACGCCGCGCTGACCTCGGAGAGCCTGGCCGACATCACCCCGTGGCCGTTCGCGCACGGCGCGATCAAGGGCACGGGCTGCCTCTGCGCCGAGCTGGCGAGCATCCCGCAGTACTACTACGCGATGCTGCCGCTCGGCCAGAACGCGCGGGCGAAGCCGCTGCGGAGGTTTGGGCGGAAGGAGTACGGCGACGGGCTGGCGATGGCGCTGGGGCTCCAGCCGGGGACTCAGGGCGCGGACCTCATCAACAGCCTGGGCGTGGTGCAGGACATCGGCTTCGGTGTCCAGGTTCGCGAGGCCGCATACGTGATCTACCTGGGCAACGCGACCTGGGCGGATGCCTCGATCTGACGCTCCTCTCTCTGCTGAGGGGGCCGGAAGGCCGGCCCCCTCCCTCCTGACAGGAGCGAGTGGTGAGCTTCTCCTACACGCGACCGAGCAACAGCGACCGGGACCGGCTGAGGTTCGAGGTCGGCGACTGCGTGAAGTGGGATTACCTCTGCTCGGACGAGGAGCTGGACGACCTGCTCGCCGAGTTCGGGGGCTGGGAGGCGACAGTGATCCCGGCGCTCGACCACATGATCGGCATCGTGTCGGCCCGGGTGCAGTCGTGGCGGAGCGGGGGCGACAGCTCGAACGGCGCCGGCCGGTTGCAGGCGCTGGAGGCGCGGCGCGAGGAGAAGGTGGCGCAGGGCTACGAGGCGCCGAGCGGATCGTCGTCGGGCGTCTCGGTGATCCGAGACGTGCAACGGCACGTGGAGGATAGCTGGGAGGACTCCTCCGAGCTGGTGTACCCGTCGTGAGGGGCCGCACCTTCACGGTAAGGAGCGCGACGGGGACGGTGCTGGGCACGGTGGAGGGGCTGCTGACGACGGTGCGGCTGCCGACGATGCTGACGCAGCCGATGACGCAGGCGCCCGAGATGGCGGCGACGCACCACCTGCGGATCAGCTCCGACGAGACGTTGGTGGTCCCGAACGTCTGGGTGGTGGACGAGACGGGCGAGGAGTACGTGGCGCTGGGGATCGTGGAGATCACGCCCGAGTTCAACGGGCGACAACAGGTCTGGGACGTGCGGCGAGCGGCGCCGCAGGAGCAGTGGTAGGCGATGACGGCGATCGAGGTGGCGGTGGCGGTGAAGGACGCGCTGACGACCCTGGCGGGCCGCGCAGTCCTGACGGAGGCCCTGTCGGTCGACGAGGGGACGGCCTACACCGTGACCGTGGACGCGCTGCCAGTCACCTACGCCGGGACCTACCCCTACACGCTGCTGCGGTTTGCCGAGGGGCATCGGCGGGTCGTGGTGGCGGAGGCCACGAAGGTCTTCTCGTGGCAACGAGAGCTACCGGTGTCGGCGGGCGCGACCGTCGAGTGGAGCACCGGGCCGGTGGCGGGCGCGCGGGTGAAGCTGGGGTATGCGCCGCCGTCCGACAAGCAGATCATCGTTTGGTGCGGCGGGATGGACGAGCAGTCGGTCGGGCTCGGGACGGAGGAGGGGGCCTACGACGATCTCGTGGAGGGTCAGGTGATCTGCCATCGGGAGGTCGACGCGGAGACGGTCGACAAGTCGGTGGTCTACCTCGAAGCCATCGAGATGGGCGAGCAGGCGCGGGACGTGATCCGCTACGGTCTGCCAACCCGGTTCGGCCGGCCGCGGGTGGGCAAGGTTCGGATCGTACCGCTGGAGTCGACGACCGGCCGGGACACGGCGCGGAGCGACCGGTGGATCTACACGGCGAGCGTGCCGTTCACGGTCAGTCTGGCGGTGTGAGATGAAGGCAGCGATGAAGCGGGCGCGAGAACTGGTTGCGGCGGGCTACTCGCCAAACGAGGCTCGGATCGCGGTCGCCGGCCAGGTGAAGCAGGCGATGTTGGCGCTGCACGACCCGAGCGGCCGGAACCTGTCGAGCGCGGAGCGGGCACTGGCCGCGGCCTGCGGTTGGCGGGTGGGGCGGAGCAAGTTGACGTTGGCCGAGGCGCTGGCGCCGAAGCCCGAGGACGGGGACGCGGAGAGCCCCGAGCAGCCGGCGGGGCCGGCCAACGAGGAGTGAGTCATGGCTCAGAATCCGAGGGTCAGCGGCCGTCAGCAGTTCGCATACTACTCGGTCGACGCGGGTGTCACCTGGAACCGCTTTGGCCGCGAGACCGGGGGCGGGCCGACCATCGACCCGGCGCTGCGCCACCGGATGGAGCTGGGGGGCGTCGACACGATGGTTGGCGGGCTCATCTCCGGTGAGTTCACGCTGGAGTTCGACATCGGCCACGGCGGGATCTTCCCGACGGGCGCGGCCGGGATCACGCCCAACTACGTCCTCCGCGAGCGGAGCGTGGCGGCCGGACTGTACCCGGATACGACGCTCGAGGTGGACGGCAACGGCGACGGGGTGCTCTGGGTGGGGATCGGCCTGGGCCTGGACGTGGCCGGCGCCCCGATCATCGTGGTCTACAAGAAGGTGAAGGTGGCCGAGGCGACCATCTCCTGCCGGGAGGACGAGGCGCTCCATGCGTCGGTGCGGTTCCTCGCCTGCGAGGCGGACTGGACGGAGCTGGTAGCGAAGCCGACGCCGGTCGCTGTCACCAACTATCAGGTCTACGAGTGGCAGCACGGGGTGGTCAGCGTCGAGGGCGACGTCGACCACCGGGTCCGCGGCTTCGCGATCCACATCAACAACAACCTCACGGCCGAGGCCGACATGGCTGCCGCGACGGCCGGCTCGCAGAGGTTCTACAACGAGTTGGTGGAGGGCGACGAGGCGATCACGCTGGACGTGACGACCCGGCGGCTGATCCCGCTGGCGACCATCGGCGACCCGTTCGCGGATGAGCTGGCGAGCGCCTCGGCGTTCAACGCGGCGTTCACCAACGCGGCGGGCACGCCGAAGGTGTTCACCGTCGCGCTGGCCGACATGGGCCGGTCGGCGATGCCGGGGAACCTCGACAACAGCGGCAACCCCATCGACCACGACTACAGCTATGAGTGCCCGGTCAACGGGGACTCGATCACGTTGACCTACGCGTAACCGGAGGAGGCGACAGTGGCGGAAGAGCTGGTGCACGGCGCGGGCCTGGCGACGCACGTCCTTGAGCTGACTTGCGGCCGGTGGGAGTTGCCCTTCCCGAGCTTCGTCGAGATGGCGGAGGCGACGAAGCGGGGCGGCCCAATCGACAACATGGATGACGCCGAGACCATCATCGGGAAGGGGCCGATCTGGATCTGGACGTTGGCCGAGGCCCAGGCCAAGGCCGAGCAGAAGGAAGGAATGGCCGGTGAGGCGACGCGCTTCATCCAGAGCTTCCCGAACGCCCTGGCGTTTGCCAGGTCGATCCTGAGCTATGAGCTACAGGAGGTAAGTGAGTACCTCGGCGAGCTGGTGATGAAGCCGGAGGCGGCCCTGTCGGCGGTACGGCGGCGGTGGCCGACCATCGCCACCCTGGTGGCCGAACTGGGCACGGGCGACCGGGAGGAGATCGTCGAGGCGCTGCTGGACGCCGTGCCGGCGGCGGAGCCGGCCGCACCCGCGGAGGATGCCGAGGAGGACGAGGGCACCTTTCGAGAGCCGCTCGATGGACCTGCTGTCCGCCTTGGCGATGCGGACTCGGTGGCCGCTGAGTGACCTGCTCGGACTGACCTACCCGCAGGCGCACGCCTGGCTGGAGGCGATCCGACGGCTGGACGAGCGGCAGGCCGACGCGCAGGTGACGGCCCCGACGGGCGGAGGAGCGCAGTTCTGGGACAAGGCGCCGGGCTACGATGAGGCGGTGGCGCACCGCCGGCGCCTGCGGCGGCAAGGAAGGCAGGCGCGGCGGTGAGGCGGACCTACGGCGGCGACTTCGGGATCAGCCTGAGCAGCGACGTGGGCTTCCTGGCTCGCGACCTGGCTCGCGCCGCCGACCTGGGGCCGCGGGAGATGAAGCGGGCGGTGCGGGAGTTCGGTGACCGGGTGGTTTCGCGCTCCCGGCACAACGTCTCCGGGAACTGGTATCGGCCCCTCAACGCGACCCTGTTCGGACAGCGGACGGGCTTCCCATTCACGGCGAGCGACGCGTCGTCGCAGGCGGCGGGACTCGCCCTGGTGCCCCAGTCGGAGGCGTTCCTGAGCCTCCGGACGGGCGACCTCCGCAGCAGTCTCGACCCCGAGATCCACGAGACGAAGCACGGCATCCGCTACCGGATGATGTCGCAGGTGAAGTACGGCTGGTGGTGGGAGGAGGGGTGGACCGAGATCCATGGACCATACCCGGCGGGGTATCTGGGCGGGGAGCTACAGTTCATCCAGGGCACCGGCCGGAAGCGGTGGCGGCCGTGGTTCACGGAGGCATGGATCGGCGAGGGCGGCGAGTCGGAGGCGCTGCTGGAGCTGCAACAGGCGGTCGTGCCGCTGATGGTCGGAGGGCCGTAGGATGCGCCAAGAAGTCGGCTTCGATCTCAAAGCCAACAGCCAGGTCTTCTCGCAGAGCGTGTCGGGCGCGTCGCGGCGCGTGCGGACGCTGGAGACGCACCTGCGGCGGGTGGCGGACGAAGCGGGCCGCGCCACGGCGGCGCTGAACGGCTTCTCGGCGGCGGGCGGGGCGGTGGCCGTCGGGGTGGGCCGGGCCACGAACGCGGCGCACGCCTGCTCCAACGCGACGGCGCGGCTGCGAACGAACCTGCGGGCGGTGGCGTCGGTGGCCGTCGGGGTGGGCCGGACGCTGGCTGGGGCCTTCTCGACGGTCGGCCGCGCGCTGCTGGTGGTACCGCGGGCGATCGGGCACGTGATCGGCTGGCTGGACCGGATGAAGTGGGTGGGGATCCTGGCCTTCGGGGCGCTCACCGCGGCGGTGGTCAAGTTCGGCCAGGCGGCGGGCAGCGCGTTCGCGGAACGGGAGGCGCAGTTCGAGGGGCTGGTCAACCTGATGGGCGGGAACCGCGCCGCGGCCGGCGGGGCGATGTCGCAGATCAAGGAGTTGTCGCGCCTGCCGGGCCTGGACGTACAGGAGTCGCTCCACGGGTTCAACCAGTTGATGAGCGTCGGGTTGAAGGTGCCGCTGGCGCTGCGGCTGGTGAAGGAGTTCGGCAACGCAGTCGCGATTGCGGGCGGCGGGACCCGCGAGTTTGCGCTGGCGATCCGCGGGCTGAGCCAGATGTTCGGCAAGGGGAAGATCAGCGCGGAGGAGCTGAACCAGCAGATCCTCGAGCAAGCGCCGCTGATCCGGCAGGCGATGCTCGGGGTGTTCAAGACCAGCGAGGCGCTGGATATCACGCGGATGCTGGGCTCGAAGTCGTTGCAGACGAACGAGATCCGGCAGAAGCGGGCGGCGCTGAAGGCGCTGGTGGACGAAGCCGAGCGGCTGCGGCGGGCGCAGCTCGCGAAGCGGCGGTCCCACGGCGCCCCCGACGATCCCGAGACGAGGATGCACCGGGATGACCTGCGCCTGGCGATCAAGGCGGCGAAGGCGGACCTGAAGCGGCTCGAAGCGGCCACTCTGAAGGCGGCGGGGCCGGGCATCGTCCACACCTTCTGGCAGCGGGTCGTGGCGCAGATGGAGAAGCTCCCCCGCGCCGCCGACCTGGTGAAGAACGCGCTGGAGAACATCGCCATCGCGTGGAAAGAGAACTTGATCGTCTTCGGCGAGGGGCTGTTCGGCGGGCATGGCGCCAAGTTCTTCAACACGATTGTGGGCTGGCTCGACCAGCTCCGGGAGGGCTTCCGGAACGCGGGGAAGGCGGTGCGCGAGGCGCTGAGCGACCTGTTCGCGGGGGTCGACTTTAGCGGAGGGGTCAATCGGCTGCAAGCGTGGCTGGAGGGCCTGGACGGGCACGCCATCGCGGCTCGGTTGCAGGCCGGCTGGGCGAAGGTGGTCGAGCTGTTCACCCGGGCGAAGAGGGCGATCGAGCCGACGGTCAAGATGCTGCGGGACTTCTGGGCGGCGCTGCTTGGCGGGCTGAAGGACGCGCCGCCGGGGGTGGACAAGCTGACGGCGGCGCTGAAGCGGCTGGGGGCGACGCTGCTCGATACCCTGCCGAAGCTGGTGCCGGTGATCCGGCAGATCGCCAGCGACATCGCCGGGGTGGCCGCGTCGCTCACCAACCTGTTGTCGAAGGCGCTGGAGCTGCTCGCGAAGCTGCCTCCGAAGACCGGGGCGCGGGTGGTTGAGAGCCTGTTCCTGGGGAACGAGGCGCGGAAGAGCGGGCTCGGAAAGACGTTGGTTGGCCTGGGCATCGGTTGGGCCGTGGGCCGGCGCGGCGGGGGCGGACTGGCGGCGCGGGGAGGAGGCCGGCCTCCGCTCGTCGGATTGCCTCCGCAAGTCGGCTCACCTCCGCTCCGCGGTGGGGCGCCGCTGGGCGGGGGAGTCCCCGCTCCGACTGGAGGGTCCAACAACTTCTTCAACCAGACTCGCCAGATGGCCACGGGGCAGCCACCGTCGGGCGGCGGTGGCGGGCTCTCCGCTCTGTGGAAGAGCGTGATGGGGCTCGCCGCGGCGCCGTGGATCTGGCTGCGTAAGGCGATGGCGGATGCCCGATTCACCGCTTCTTATCTGCGGCAGCGGGCGGTGCGAATGAGCGGCGCCAACGCGCTCAGGACACAGCGCGCCGCGGCGATCTGGGAGGGCCTGAGCACGCCGGGCGGACTGGCAGGCACGGCGATCCGCGGGATGGGGACGGCCGGGGCGATCATCGCGACCGGCTACGCCGGGTTCAAGGCCGGGTCGAGTCTAACGAGGGGATCTGCGGGGGTGGAGCACACGGTGGCCTCGATGGCGGGCATGGTCAATCCCGCGTTACTGCCGAGGCACAACGCGGGCTACAGGGAGTCCATCGCACAGATTCAGGAGCAGACGCGGCGCAAGGGCCTCGCTACCGACGCCATGACGCAGAGCTACCTCGGCGGCGACCAAGCGGCCGTCCACGCGCGGGGCTACACCGGCCTGTCGCCGCTGCGGCAGAAGCAGATCGCCGCGACGATGCGCCGGAGCCAACAGCAGGCGGCGCGGCGGGCGCGTGACCAGCAGCGCGAGGAGGAGTGGCGGCGACGGTGGACGGGGATCCGGCAGGTGAGCTACGCGCACAAACTGGCGACCCCGGCGGAGGAGGTCTTCCGGCCGACCGGGATGGCCTCGTTCGCCGGGACGCTGGGGCTGACGGCGCCGGCGGCGAACCTCGACAGGTTCAAGGTGCCGGGGGTCCGGGACGCGGCGGAGCGGTCGCGGCAGCAGACCACCGACGGGATCATGGCCAGCCTGCGGCCGTTGGACGTGAACCTGGTGGTCGCGCTGGCCCGGGAGACGCTGGACCAGCTCAACCGGCAGCAGACCGACACGGTGAAGCGGACGATGGAGACCATGTTCCGCGACATGCTGCTCGCAAGGGGACTGGGCTAGATGGCGCTCCCGGTACGGCACAAGGCGCGACTGACGGTGACCGAGCCGCTGCAACTGCGGAGGGTGACCTCGCAGGGCTGGGCGGCGGACCACTACTTCCAGACCGTGCACGAGAGCTCGGACGAGCGCGACCCCTACCAGCCGCCGATGCCGCGGGGCTACTACTGGGCGGCCGAGGATGGCGCCGACATCCTGACGATCCCCGAGCTGCGGGGTGCGATCCTCGCGCCGCGGTCGATCAACATGGACCCGGCAGCCTGGCTGCAGCCGGTCCACTACAACTCGTTCGCGCCGTCGAGCGGGGCCTGGTCGAGCGTCGCGGCCTGGTGGGATAAGGAGGCGGCGCCGGCCGCGCGGTGGCGGTGGCGGTACCACGAGGCGAGCCGGAAGCGGGTGGCCTACTGGTCGCCGCCGGCCGGGCTCGACGCCGAGCCCTACGGGTACATCCGAACCAGGTCGCTCCTGCCGGCCGGGGCGAGCTTCCGGATCTACTACCAGATGATGGCCCCCGAGCCGCTGCCGGACGGCTCGGCTCGGGAGTATGGCCTGCGGCTGTACGTCGGGATCAACGGGACGAACAGCCCGGCGGCGCAGTACATCCTCGACATGCCGAACCCGAGCCAGACGGACGAGAGCCGGGGCAGTTGGCGGATTCTGCGGCAGGGCACCGACGGGCTCTACTACACGCAGGACAAGATCTCGGCGCCGAGCCTGGGCGCGATGCAACCGGAGCACGAGCCGCGCCTGGAGTGGCTGGACTGGATCTACGCGGTCGGCCACGTGGTGATCCGGCACAGCCGCTCACCGGACCAGTTCTGGGTCTACAACGGGGAGGCGGGCGCCTATCCGCGGATGGGCTGGGCAGGACTGCGGATCGAGGGCGCGCGGACCTGGGTGGGCTACGAGCTGATCCACTACGCGGCCACGGCGTCGCTGACCGGCCGGTGGGCCGTCCACAATTTCACCGACGCGCCGCGGGCGGACAGCCGGGTCGACCTGATCGCGATGCAGTCGCAGGACCTCAGTGGCAACGACCTGGACGTGACGGTGGCGAGCGCGATGGAGTGGACCAGCGCCCCGCCGGGCCACGGCCCGGCGGCCGTCTGCCGCCCGACGATGACGCTCACGAACACCTCGCCGACGATCATTGGGACTGGCGGCCGGAAGCTGCGGACGCCGATCCTGTTCAACGCGAGCGAGACGCACTTCACGCGAGTGGCGGCTCCTGCGACCCCCATGACCTACGACCTGGCGCCCTACCTCCAGAGCCTGACGATCACGGTTCCGGCGAGTCGGCAGGGGCAGCGGGCCGAGGCCGTGTTCCGCACGAGGAAGGACTGGTTCGCGGCGGGCGGGTCGGCCATCATCGGGATGGCGAAGGTGGTGATCGACCTGGCCGGACAGTATGGCGGCAGCCCGCCCGACGACGCCTGGTCGCCGACCTTCACCGGCTACGTGAGCGGCACGCCGATGGCCCGCGCCAACCACAACAAGCAGGTGAGCTTCTCCCTGGTCGACCGGGCCGGGCTGTGGGCGGATGGCGCCAGCCAGTGCGTCAGCCTGCCGGACTTCTCCTGGTGGTACCTGGAGGAGGCGGTGGAGGTCGTGGCGCAGCAGATGGGGATGGACCCGGCGACGGAAGTCGTCTGGCCGGCAGCCTACGAGACGCAGTTCCACAAGCTGCGGGGGCAGTACCTGTCATCGAGCTGGAAGCCGGCGGCCACGGCGGCGGTGCCGGAGCTGCTCAACCGGATGGTCCGGCCATCGCTGATGACCTGGTGGTTCGGGGCCGACGACAAGCTCTATCTCGACTACCTCTGGCCGGCGGCGAGTCCGTCGCTGGTGGTGCAGCCGCCGCAGATGTCGCGGGAGCAGGCCGTCCTTCTGCCGCTGGAGGCGGCGATTGACCTGCTGGCGGTGCGGAGCGCGATCACGGTGCAGGGCCGGGACGCCTGGGGCCAGCCGGTCGAGGGCACGGTGACGCGGCCGGACGTGCTGGCGAACACCGGCGACAACATGGCCTTCACCGGGCGGGAGCGGCGCAGTTACGAGACGATGCCGGACTGCGTTGACCCGGTGCTGGAGGCGCACTACCGGATGTGGGAGCAGGGCGGGCTCGGCGTGGCGGTGGGCTGGACCATGACGCACCAGCCCGCGCTCCTGCCGCGGATGACGGTCGAGTTCAATGACGCCGAACCCGAGATCCCCGACGGCACGCTGTTCGTCGTCACGGAGAAGGTGACGGTGGTGGACCGGAGCGGCGGGTCGCTGGTGGCCGAGGATCGGTTCACGGCGATTCAGGCGATGGCGGGAGGAATCTACTGATGGGCACGGCCGGTCTGTTCGCGCGGCTGGAGAAGGTCTACAAGGGCTGGGCCGGCGCCCCGCGGGGCCGGCAGCGGGGCCTCGGCGCGATGTCGGACACAAACCGGGTCGTGGTCTCGCTGGCGGACCCCGGCGCAGAGAACTTCGTAGCGGCCTCGGGCTCGACGGCGGGCACGACGGCGACGACGGACAACGGGCTGCCGAAGGGGCAGCTCGGGCATCCGACGCTGGGGGCGTTGCCGGCTGAGGAAGTCTGGGAGCTGTAGATGGCGGCTGTCCGGGTCGCCAGCACCATGACGGGGTTCTCGTGGGGCGGGACGCTGCGGGGCACGTTCTTCCCCGGCGGCGCGTTCCCCAGCCCGATCTTCATTGACGAACCGAACACCGGCTTCGATAGCATCGTGATCTCCGGCATCGGCGGCGCGGTGACGCTGCAATGGCTCTGGTGGTGGGGCGTGGGGAAGATCGATGGCGAGTGGCCGGCCTACCTGACACATGGGAGTGAGACGTTCTACCCCGGCGACAGTGAATACGACACCAGTATCGCCGCGGCCGGTGACGGGGTGACCGGGACGTTCGTCGGGCTGTTCGAGGTGATCGCGCAGGGCGGCTGGACGGAGCCCGGAGAGAGCGTCACGGCGCACTACGCCTGCGCCTTCCACGAGAACGTCGACGACGCGGAGGATCGGTACTGGGTCACGCAGCTCGATGAGCTGGAGTTGGACTGGTCGATCTGGATCGACCAGTCGGTGGTGAAGCGGAGCTGGTCGGCGACCCCGCCGATCTGGCGGCTGCACATGCACCCGACCGATGCGCACGTGGTCGACGCCTGGTACGTCACGCCGGCCAGCACGAAGGAGGTCAGCATCGGCCTGGCCACGCTGAGCACGGCGGCCCGGCGGACGGCCTTCCCCGGTCAGACCGACGCCGAGATCGGCGACGAGGCGATGGCCTACGGCGCTCCGAACATCGCGGCGTCGGCGGGCTACTTCCACGGCTGGGATGTGTACCAGGGCGCCGGCCAGGAGTTCGCCTCGATCACCTTCGACGATGGAGGGTTCACCGGCCGCCGGTGCCGGAGCAGCGGCAACGCCGACATCGAGGCGTTCGGCAGCGGCAACACGATGACCTGGGAGTTCAACGGTGCGCCGCACGGGACGCACTCCGGCGGGCTCGGGTTTGGGTTGCTGCCATCCCTTGACTATGCCTGGGCAGGGCAGTGGTGCCGTCTCTATCACGACACGGAGGGGCTCGACCCGGAGGTCTGGGCGGGGTTCGGGACCTGGACCGACGACGTGTTCACGGCGGGCAAGAACCTCCTGAGCCAGCTCCCGGACAGCTCGGGCGAGGTGCCGCACTTCACGTGGAGCGGCGGGACCATCCTCGACAGCGGCGTTGCCCGGTCGCCACGGAACTGGGAGCGGCTGTTCCACCTGACCATCGACGAGGACTGGGCCGGCGACCGGCTGCTGAGCTTCTCGGAGGGTTACGAGGACGACGACGGCAACGGCGGGATCCAGGACGACCTCTACATCCTCTCGGACGTGGAGGGCGTGAACGACCAATACAACGCCGCGGTGGTCACGCTGACGCCGCGGGAGAGCGCGATCCTCCCTCTCGTGGCGCGGCCCACCGGCGCCGACACGCGCTGGATCGGCGGCGGCGGGGTGACCGTTGACCCGGACGCGCAGGAGACGTGGACGATCCCGCCCGGCACGACCGCGGGGACGGTCCTCGCGGAGCTGGTGACGCGGTACTGGGAGCGGCTGGCGCGGGTGGCGGGGGCCGAGCCGACCCTGGCCTGGCGGGCGGGCTGGGTGCTGCGGACGCAAGCGGCGGGGATCGAGACGTTCTTCCCCGGACAGGCGGACCTCCTCTACGCCGAGGACGTGTTCAGTTGGAAGGACCACGGCCGGCTCCGGCTCGGACTGCTGGGGAAGCCGTGGGCCGAGAGCTGGACACTGCTCCTGACGGTGACCTATTCGACGGTCGAGATCACGGATCCCTACTACACCGACGCCGAGGATCGGCTGGCTGGTTGGAGCCGGACGCGGACTCAGCAGGCGGTCCACTACACGGTGACGCTGCCGGCCGGCGAGGGCGAGGAGCCGGCCGAGCCGGAGCCGACGGTGGCCGTGATCGACCTGCTCTGCCCGAACGAGGGCGAGGTGCCCTGGCTGTTCGTGGTCGACGAGATCGAGTTGTCCGGGCTGGTGAACAGCGACGTGCTGCCCCTGGAGGTGACGCTCACCGACCTGTCGCTGGTCAACGACCCGACGGAGATACCCGATCCGGATGACCCCGAGGCGACACTCCCGGTGGCGCGGCTCGACCTGCATAGCCACGAGACGCCGAACTTCTATAGCGAGTGGGAGGACATGGTTGCCGACCGGGATGGCGCGTTGCAGGTCACGCGGCTGCCGAATGAGCCGTGGCGCTACGTGGGGCCGGAGGGACCGGGCTCCGGCTACGTCGAGCCCCTGGTGTCGACGGTGCTGACGAGCTGGCTACACACCGCCCGCCCGCGGCATACCGGGCTGTTCGCCTGGTTCCAAGGCTTCAACGTGGTGACGGACACGGCGACCGAGTATGCCTGGCTGCGGAGCTACTGGAAGGGCGCCAACGACCCCGAGATCCTGACCACGGCCTGGCAATACTTCCTGTCCGAGCAGATGAGCATCTCCGGCGCCGGTGGGTTGCCGCTGCCGGAGACGATCCGGGCGCGGGACTGGACCATCGCCCGCGGGCACCACTACAACCTCCGAGTCCGCAAGGTCCTGGGCGGCACGGCCCGCGGCCTGCTCCGGACGGCGGACGGGTTGCAGCGAATCACCAACCAGACGGCGGGCGTAAACGAGATCCGGTACCTCGTCTGGCGGCGGATTGAGTACCTCCACGGGAACGACGGGATCCCGCATCCCGGCGGCAGTCTGCCGGCGGCGGACAGCTACCTGCTCCATCGGCAGGGCGCCTTGGGGGACCTCCTCGACCCGCTGGGGGTCTGCACTCTGCCGGGGCTGGAGCCGAGCGCCAGCCTGTTCCACCATCCGACGGAGGAGCCCGACGAAGAGAACCCGTGGCGGGTTGTGGTGACCTACTACCTCGCCTTCTGGCAAGGCGACGGGTGGGACGCCTTCGACCTCGACGACTCCGCCGACTACGACGCCTTCCAGGCTGATCCGCGGCGGCTCCTCTGGGCCACGTTCGTCGTCGCTTCGCGGCAGATCACGCCGCTGGATCTGAAGCTGTTTCAGACCGGGCAAGGGGTCAGTTTGTGCTACACGCCATGGGGCGCGATCCTGCTGGCGCGGGACAGTGGCACGCGCTGGCCGGACGAGGGCACGCTTCCGCCGCGGTGGCCCGGCGAGGCCGACGCGCCGAACCCGCCACAGTTGTACGTCGACCTGGTGAGCCGGTGGGTGCATGGCGGCGGGCTGCCCGAGCTGACCAGCAGCTATCCCGAGCATCTCGTCCGACCCGAGGTCCTGTCGGGCCACGGCGGGGCGGGGATTCTGCTCGCGGAGGACGTTGCCGAGTCAACCGTCGTGGTGCTACAATCGGACATATTTGGGGACACTATCGATGAGGCCGAGGTGATCGCTGGTTACAGTCATGCGGCGGCGGCGCTGGATCCGGGCTCCGGCGCGCTGCTGATGGTGGCGCGGTCGACGGCCGACGCCCGGCTGAAGGTGCTCCGGCGCGAGCGCCACGACGATGCGGACCCGACGGCCATCGAGTGGGTGGAGCTGGCCGACCTCGGGCTACAGGACGCCACCCGGCCGGACGTGATCGCGACGCCGAACGGCACGCTCCTGGTGCTGCGGGTGGAGAGCTCGACGATCCACCTGCACGAGGGTAGCTCGCACGGCGAGGTCTGGGAGGAGCTGGCATGAGTGTCCCGGCGTTCGAGGTGGGCGACAGCAACGTCTCGGTGGTGACGAAGCTCCAGCAACTCACCGCCGAGGTCCAGGCGCTGATCGACGGCTACGCGCTGGCGGCTCTGTCGACCTACGGCCCGCCAGACGGCGCGACCTACTCGGCCGACGACATCGTGCGCGACGTGATCGGGGCGCTGTTCCGGTACAGTGGCACCGTCTGGACGCAGCTCACCTGGGGGCAGGACGCCGACCATCCGGTGGCCGGCGAGTTCAGCCAGGGCGTGGAGTGGACCGGCTACCTCTACTGGAACACCGCCGAGATGGTGTTCTACCAGTGGACCGGCGCGGCGTGGGATGCGCTGACCAGCGCGGACACGTGGCGGCTGCCGGTGCTGGACGATGCGCTGACGGCACCGCCCGGCACGCCGTCCACCGGGGACAGGTACATCGTCGGCCCGGCCGCGACTGGCGCCTGGTCCGGGCACGATGGGGAGGTGGCCGAGTACGGGACGCTTGGCTGGTCCTTCGAGACGCCGGCCGAGGGGTGGGCGGTCTGGGAAAAGACGAGCAACGTCCTCCTGGTCTACTCGGGCACGGCCTGGGTAGACATCATCGCCACGGCCATCGGGACGGTGAGCTGGACCCTCGACGGGGACACCGGCACGCCGCAGGCGGTGTCCAACGGCCAGACTGCCACAGTCGCGGGCGACGACATCGGGGTCAAGACCGTCGTCGGCGCGACGCGCAGCCTGACGGTCAAGCGCACCTTCACCGCCGAGCTGGGGCCGCCGAGCGGCGGCAGCTACGCCATCGGCGACGTGAGCGAGGACGTGGCCGGCGGGGTTTTCCACGCGGTCGACGACGGGTACGGCGGGGTGGCCTGGGTACAGAAGGTCGCCGGCACGCTGGCCGCCGCCCCCGTGGACGGGGACTTCAACAGCGGCTCGATCTTCGCCGGCTATCGCTGGCGGGATAGTACCGACGGCGCCGCGTGGTGCCACCAGGTGATCGCCGCGGCCGACTACTGGCTCTCCGCCGAGCGGTACCTGGTGCCCGCGCTCACCGGCGAGGTGACGGCCTACACCGGCTCGCCGGCCCGGCTCACGGCGTCGCCGGCAGCCGGGCTGATGTCGGCCGCCCTGCCGAGCAGCGTCGACGTCTGGGTGGTCGAGACCCGGGTGCTGGTCTATTCCGACGCCGGCACGATCGACGTGAGCAACCTCTGGACGTGCGACTTTACCGGCCACGACCTTTCCGTGATCACCACGGCCGACGTCGCCAGCGCGGGCGCGCACAGCATCCTTGACCTGACCCCGGCCGGCGATGCCAGGCTGATCACCGGCACGCGCCGGCTGCGGCTGGCGTGGACCGAAACCGGCGCCCCGCCGGGGATCAACCCCTACGGCTGGGAGCTGTGGGTACGCTGGGTGAGGCAGTGACCATGACTCCACAGATCGACTACCGCCAGCTCCCCGACGGCCGGACGCAGCTCCGGGCGCGGGTCGCCGGCCGGCTGGTGACCAGCGAGCCGCAGGCCGAGTGGACCGACGACCAGCTCGATGCCTGGCTGGCGGAGGTGGGGGATGGTGCTGGACGCGCTCTGCCAGGTCCTCGCGATCTGGCTGCTGACCTGGCTGTGGGGGCAGATCCTCACCTCCCCGCCGCCGTGGTGATCACCTGTCACAACTACGGCCGGTGGCTCGGCGCGGCGGGGAG
>Ga0209318_1000275_pt1 | contig 52548 bp, 48 predicted proteins | sample RifGroE1_FD_183999 | JGI IMG/M metagenome (GOLD analysis project Ga0209318, IMG submission 183999) | Groundwater microbial communities from Rifle, Colorado, USA - Groundwater E1 (SPAdes) (version 2) | ecosystem: Environmental > Aquatic > Deep subsurface > Groundwater | place: Rifle, Colorado... | reverse complement strand
TTGAGTAATCCGCAGCCAAGTCTCTAATATATTAGAGAAAGGTTCAACGACTATCCTTTAGCTTTGAAATAAGCAACAGGAGTAGGGCTCAAGTGAGTGGGTGAAAATCCCTTAAATCGAAATAGGAGACTCCTTATTATTTAATAATAAGGATGAAGATATAGTCTTATATCCTAATGAAAGTTAGGGAAGTTCATAAGAGAACTGCATAGATTAACGACCTATGTGAAATAAATGGAGTGTAAAGCAATCAAAACATATCGTGCCTGTAGTAAAACAATCTCCTGTTTTACTATCTAATGGGGTTGAACAAGTTATTCAATATCATTTATCTGATGATTTTTCTGTTGTTGCTAAAGATGATGGTGAAGTTGTTGAGATTAATAATGAAACTGGTTTAGTTATTATTAAATATAAAAATGGAGAAACTAAAGCAATTGATACTAGTCCTAAAGTAGTAAAAAATGGTAAACTAAATGCCCATATATGTGGTGACATATATATGAATCTTCTTTAATTGTCGGGGAGGCTCTTAGAGCTTTTTATTATATAATAAAAAGATTGAGTAATCCGCAGCTAAGTCTCATAGTAAAAAAAATAAAAGAGCTATAAAAATTACAACTCTTTTAAACTAATTTTAACAATATTCTTTACCTTTCATTACATGACAAAGACAATTATGAATGTCACGAAGAGAAGCTCTAATAGAATATAGTTTATTCATTTCTTCAGGATTTTTCTTATTATATAATTCATCATATAATAAGAAAGTTTCTTCGATATAGTATCTAAAAAGTTCTAAATTTCTACGGGTGATAAATTCGTCTGTAGCTTTTTCGGTATCCCCGTTGTATTGTTTTAACTCATTATGAAATCTTTGTTCAAAGAACTTTTTAGTTATATCTATGGATTCTTTAGAACTATATTCTGTATCTAATTCTTTAATACCATTCATTAAAATATCTTTGTAAGTGATAGGCATAAATATATCATTCCTTTCTTTTTTATATTACATAAATAATATATAAATGAAAAATAATAAAATACTATGAGAAAGGTTCAACGACTATCCTTTAGCTTTGAAATAAGCAATAGGAGTAGGGCTCAAGTGAGTGGGTGAGAATCCCTTAAATCGAAATAGGAAGCATCTCTATGAGATGAAGATATAGTCTAGTATCCTAATGAAAGTTAGGGAAGTTCATAAGAGAACTGTATTGTTTAACGAACAATATGAATTTAAACGGCTGGAGGTTTTTTTTTATCAAATAAATTATCATGTGATTTAAAAGTTGGGCAAAAAATAAAGAAAAAAGATATATTGGCTTATGATAGTAATTTTTTTAGTAATAGTAAATTATATGGTAACAGATTCAATATTGGTTCATTACAGAAAATTGCTTGTATGTCCTCTTATTCAACATATGAAGATTCTACATTTGTTAGTAAGAAATTAAGTGAAGATATGGCAACAGAAATTGTTATGGAAAAACCTGTTGTCTTAGGTAAAAATGCTAATGTTGATTATATAGTTGAAATAGGTCAAAATGTTAGTGTTGGTGATGAATTAATTAGATTTGAAGTTTCTTTTAAAGATGATTCATTAAATAAATTTCTTTCAAATGTTGGTAATGAATTAAAAGAAGAAATTAAAGCAATGGGTAAAACACCCATTAAAACTAAATATTCTGGTGTAATTGAAGATATCAAAGTATATTCAACTGTAGATGTTGAAGAACTATCTCCAACATTGAAAAAGATTGTTACTAATTATTATGACAGAATTAATAAGAAAAAGAAAATTATTAATAAATATGATAAATCTGACTCTGTTTATAAATGCGGTATAATGTTAAATGAGCCAGTTGGTAAGATTGAAACTAAAGATGGTAAAGTTAAAGGTCATACAGTTAATTCAGGAGTTTTAATAATATTTTATATTAAATATAAAGATACAGTTGGTGTTGGCGATAAAATATGTTTCTTTACTGCATTAAAATCTATTGTTGGTGAAGTTATTCCTGAAGGTTATGAACCATACTCATTATTTAGACCAGATGAAGAAATATCTTCAGTAGTTGCTCCAGGAGCAGTAATGAATAGAATGACCCCATCTGTTATTTTATCAATGTTTGGTAATAAAGTATTAATAGAATTAAAAAGAAAGTTAAAAAATATTTATGATGAGAAATAAAAAAATATACATGTTGGTACATTTTTCTGTACCAACATGTATATATATTTTTATAAATTTATTTAATATTTAATTTGTCTTTAAATTTCTTAATGAAATCTTCAGATAAAGTCTGTCTATAAGATATAATTATCCAATCCACTTTATCTTTAAATTCTATGATGAAATCTTCGGATAGGATTTGATTAAAACTTATTAATTTCCAATCAACCTTATCTTGAAACTCTCTGATGAAATCTTCAGATAAAGTCTGTGTACGAGATACAATTCTCCAATCTACTTTATCTTGAAACTCTCTAATAAAATCTTCGGATAAGTTTTGATAAAAACTTATTAATTTCCAATCAACCTTATCTTTAAATTCCTTAATAAAGTCTTCAGATAATTTTTGACCTTTAATTATCCATAACCAATCCACTTTATCTTGAAACTCTCTAATAAAATCTTCGGATAGGATTTGACTAATATATATCTCTCTCCAATCCACTTTATCTTGAAATTCTCTAATGAAATCTTTAGATAAGATCCGAACTATCCTTTTCCAATCCACTTTATCTTGAAATTCTCTAATAAAATCTTTAGATAAAGATTGAAAAACACTTACCCCTTCCCAATCCACCAAATCTTGAAATTTTCTAATGAAATCTTCAGATAAGTATGGGACAATAGATATATCTTTCCAACTAACTTCATTTTCTTTTCCTTCAATTACATCAACAATTTTACCGTTTTTCTCAATAAAAATACTCATTTTAATTCATCCCTTTAATTTTTTATTAATTATCTTAATTATAATATATATTTATAAATAATTTTGTCTTTTGAATTCTTCAGACAAAGTTTGATAAAAACTTTATAATCTCCTAGCTAACTTTATTCTATTTAAATTTATAAACTCTCTAATAAAGTCTCCAGATAAAATTTGTTTACGAATTATAATATCCCAATCAACTTTATCCTGAAATTCTCTAATGAACTCTTCAGACAAAGTTTGATAAAAACTTATATCCTCCCAACATAATCTATCTTCAAACTCTCTAATAAAGTCTTCAGATAAAGTTTGTTTACAACTTATAAATCCCCAATTAATTCTATCTTCAAACTCTCTAATAAAGTCTTCAGATAAAGTTTGATTATAACTTATACTACTCCAATTTACTCTATTTTTAAATTTTTTAATAAACTCTTCAGACAAAGTTTGCATAATACTTATATCTTCCCAATCCACTTCATTTTCTTTATCTTTAACTACATCAACAATTTTACAGTCTTTTTCAATAAGAACATTATTCATTTTTATTCCTCCTTTTATTTAATGTATTTCGATTATAATATAAGTATATTTTCTTTATCTATTTGAACAGACAAACTAATAATATTTATTTTATTAATATAAATTGTTTATATTCATAAATTAACTTAGGATATATTAACAATATATCTCTAATTAAACTTCTAATGTTTAAATCAATATTATTACTAATTTCTTGTAATTGTTTATATAAATTTAATTTAATCTTTAAACTGTATAGTTTAGTTCTTTTATCAATTGAAAATTTATCAGTTCTCATATAATAACCTTTGTTATTTATATCATAAAGGGCTGCTCTTATGGAAGTATTAACTAAATTTTTTAAATTTATATCTAATTTTAATAAAATATTTTGTATTTCATTAAATTCACATTCTAATAATTTAATTTTTACAGAACAATCTTGATTCATTAAAAACAACTCCTTAAAATTAATTTGGTTATTTGTTTAAAACTAACTTCTTCAGAATAATAACCGTTAGAGTAACCATACCATCTGATAGTTACATAATCTTTTATAGTTGCAAATTTATAAAATGTCCATGTATAACGTGTTTCTTTTTTATTTTTATAACCTGAATTAGTTATTTTTTCTGCCATTAAAATTGGTGAATTAATTAAATTTTTAGTGTCACCGATTATATCTTCTATATAAACAATTTCACAACAATCACGTTCATGATACATACTATATATTGTTCCATCGGAACAATAAAAAACTATTTTTCTTTGGTTATTAGTGAAAATAATTTGAAGTAAAGTTTTATTAATAAGTTCATTAATATTAACATTTTTGTCTTTTTCTATACAAAAAATTTTTTTATTATTTTTCATATGTAACAATTATTCTCCTTATCCAACATTTAATATTTCAGTGATTATTAAAATAATAATATATAAATATAATATTTTTTATATTATGGTCTTTGTTTAATGAAAAAACATTAATTTAAACAATTAATTTTAACGAAAGGAGTTGTAAACTAAATTGGAGATAAAAAATAGAACTAAAATTAAATCTAAATCACCTACAGCTTTAAATTGGTTTAAAAATGTTGGTAAATCCTTAGGATATACTACAACTGAATTAATTGAAGAAATGATTCCAGCACCAATAGATTTTATTAAAAGTAATACCGAAACATTTAAAAATTTCTATAATGATTTAAGACAAAGTAAATCTTTAAGTAAAAAATTATCAGATCAAATGGTTAAGAATGAATATATTAATATAGGTCAAACGGCAATAAAAAATGCTTTAAAAGATATTAAGTCAGGTAAAATATATAATAAAGATAGACAGAATGAAATATTTAAAGATGATATAGATTTTGAATTTGGTGATGAATTAAATTTTGAAAATGATGATTATAAAGTATCTTCTGAAACAACATCTGAAAGTGGTTCACCTACTATTAATAGAGTAATTGTTTCTTCTAATATTAATAGAAATAATCCTATGGTCAAAGCTGTAGAAAGACAAACTGAAGCTATATATAATACAACTCAAGCTAGTGATAAAATATCTATATCTTTAGCTACTAATCATATGATGATAAATAGAAAACTTGGTGAAGATTTAAATAGAGGATTAAGTGCAATAAATGATAATTTAAGCCTACTTGTTAATTTTCAAAGTGAATCAATGACCAGATATATAAGTACAACTTTTAAATATTATGAAGAAAGTTTAAATGCATTTAATAATATTCATAATCAAATGAAAAAAGGTTCATCTGAAGAGAAAGTTGTTAAAGAAAAAGTTGATCCAATGGAATCAGTTTTTTTATCTAAAGGTGGATTAAATTTATCCGGTTATGCTAATTTAGTTAAAAAACAATTTGGTGCAGCTGTAGATCAAGATATGATTTTATCTCAGTTAAAATATATGTTATCAGATAAAGATCAATTAAAATTTTTAGCCGCATCACCTATAAGTTTTTTATCTACCAAAATAGTATCTGCATTTATTCCATCAATGTTAAAACAAACTTTAACTAGTATGAATAAAAGTTTTGAAAATTTCTTTCCAGCTTTATTGATGAAAGCTAATAGAATGGTTGGTTCTGATAATCCTATATTAAATTTTTTAGGTCAAGTTTTTGGTATAAACGTAAAACAAAAATCATCTGTCGATTTATCTCAATATGATAAAGGTGCAGTTCCTTTTGATGGTCAAACAAGAAAATCTATAACTGAAGTTATACCAGGATATTTAAGAAAGATTTTAGCTGCATTAAATGGTAAAGAAGAAGTCGGATTTGATTATGACAAAGGTATATTCAATTCTATGGATTCTATGAAAAAAGATTTCCAAAGTACTGTTAATAGAACTGTGTTAAATAGTTTTTCAGATGTTATGAGTGAAATAAAAGATAAAGCTAATGCTTTTAATATTCAAAATGATGAAGAAAGAAAAAAATTTAATAAAGATTTAGAAAGTTTTTTCTTAAAACTACCTACTTTAAATAAATTAGTAAATCCTGTAAGAACTAAAGATAAAAGTGGAGCTAATATAAATGAATTGAAAAATGTTCATGATTTTGGTAGTGAAGAAATGAATAATTTTTTTAGACAAATAGTATTATCACTTAATAAAGGTGATATACAAAAAATGTTTGGTGCAGATGTATTAAATGCTAGAAAGAATAAAGAAAAAATATTTACTGATATGGAAAATGACCCATTAAGATATAATGCGGCTATTCTTAATAATCAATTATCTTTTGATGACCATATTAAAAGAAATAAAAATAATAGAAATCAATTTGAAGTAAAAAAAGGTTTTGGTGTTTTATCTAGAACTGATCAATTTGGTAAATCTGATTTAGATTATTTTCGTGATATTAAAGAGATTTTATTAAGGGGTATTAAAGTATTTCCTGTAACTCAATTAATTAATCCGGATGGTTCAGTTTCTCAACCAAGTTTTGAATATCATGATAGACAATTAAGAAGAATGAGAACTCAAGAAAGAGAAAGAGATAGAAAATTCAAAGTAAAACCACAACAAGACATTGAGATTACACCCGAGCTAGAAAGAATTAATAGACAACAAGGTAAAAAAATAGTAAATAGGTTATCAAATTCCGATATAACTGCTGAAGAAATGAGAGACCAAATTAGAATATTTGATGAACAAAGAAGAAGTGATTCTGAAAGAGATAGAAGACAACAGAGTGGATGGTTGGGAAGTTTTATATCGGGTGATATGCAAACTAAATATAATTTATTAAGAGAAAAAGTAAGAGATATTTTTAACACTCCTGCAAAATTACTTAATACTGTATTTAAAAAAATAGATAATAGTATGTTTAAGATAATTTTTGGTGATGATGAAAGTGGTAATTCATCTTTTCTTAATAGAAGCTGGGCTTTAATGCAAAGTAAATTTCAAACAATGACAGAATGGTTTAAAGATAAAATATTTACTCCAATTAGAGAATCTTTATTTGGTCCTAATGGTTTTATAACTAAATTAAAAGATTCTGAATTTTTTAAAGGAGTTAAATCTAATTTTAGTAAATTAACAGATTTTTTATTTGGTTTAAAAGATTCTACTGGTAAAAGAAAAGGTGGAATGTTTTCAGATACATCTAATCATCTTTTAGATATATTTGATAATGCTAAATATTATTTTACTGGTAAAGCTTATATAAATAGATCAGGAGTTTCTTTTCCTAGTAATAATAAGAGTGTATTTGGTGAATTAAAATCAATGTTCTCAGGTTTTAAAAATACTATAACATCATATTTATTTGGTAGAAGAAATCAAGATGGTAATATACAAGAAAAAGGTGTACTTTCAACTGCTGTTAATAGTATAAAAGATGGTTTTCAAAACTTTTCAGATGCTATTTTTGGTCCACGTAAAATTGGTGGTAAAGATAATAAAAACTATGTAATAGTTGGGGATTTATTTAAAAAATTTAAAGAAAGATTACCCAAAGCATTATCATTTGGTATTGTTGGAGCTGGTAGTGGTTTATTAATGGGTGGTAAATTAGGTTTATTAGGTTCATTATTTTTACCTGGTGGTCCATTAGGTGGAGCTATTGTAGGTACCACAGTTGGTTTCTTATCACAATCAGATAAATTTAAAGATTGGTTATTTGGTCCTAAAGATATTAATGGAACCAGAATTGGTGGATATGTTACTAAGAAAACTCAAGAGTTCTTTAAGAAGAACAAAGTTGGTATTGTTGGTGGTGCTACTTTAGGAGCTCTTAAATCTATATTAGGTTTTGGTTTTTTACCTTCATTCTTTTTACCTGGTGGTCCTATTGGCGGTGCTTTATTTGGTGTTGGAGTATCAATGTTAGCTAGTTCAGAAAAGTTTAAGAAATTTATGTTTGGTGATTTAAAAGCAGATGGAACTAGACTTGGTGGAATAGCTGAAAAAGTATTTGGTAAAGTTGATAAAGCTAAGGCTAAAAAAATGTTTGGTAATGTTAGTGCAGGTATATTAGGTGGTGCGGGTATAGGATTAATTACAAGTAAATTCGGTTTATTAGGTGCCGCTTTATTACCTGGTGGACCTTTAGGTGGAGCTTTATTAGGAGCCGCTGCTGGTATAGCTTTATCATCTGAAAAATGGAAAAAAGCATTATTTGGAGAATTTGATGAAGAAACTCAATTAAGAAAAGGTGGTATATTAGGTAAAGTTATTAATTGGACTAATTTAGAAGTTCTTCAACCCTTTAAGATTAAATTACAAGAAATAAATTTAAATGTTAAAGAATGGTTTACAAGAAGTATTGCTAACCCATTTCTTAATGCAATTGATCCAATTAAACATGAAATAAAATTAATGATAAGAAGTTTAAAAGATAATTTTGTAGAAGGTTGGACCAGTTTTAAAACTTTTATCGGAGATGTATTTGAAAAACATGTAGGTGTGCCTTTTGGTAAATTTATGGAAGATAGAGTTATGAAACCATTAAGAGGTTTTATGTCAAAAATATTAGGTGGAATTGGCAGAATAGTTGGTAGTATAGTTTCTGCACCATTTAAAGGAATGGAAGGTCTATCAAAAGGTTTAACTAAAAAACATATGCAGGCTGGTTTAGATGCTTATGTAGAAGAAGGTTGGAATGACTTATTAGATTTTAAAGGTAGACGGGAACGTAAAGAAAGAATGGGTTTCTTTGGTGGTTTAAAGAAATTTAAAGATATTTATTTCAATAGACAAGCTAGAGCTGATGCTAGAAATAGTAGTCAGGGTGCACCATATGCTAAACAGTTAGAAATTGATAGACAAAAAAGAGAAGATGACGCTAATGCTGAATTTGGATCTAAAAGAGAAGAAATAAGAAAAATGTGGAGTGCATGGAGAGATAGAAAAAGAGCTGGTATTAATAATAATTATGACAATTTTAGCCCTGATGGTAAAGTTGTTAGAGGTCAATATTCAAGTCCTGAAGAACGAAGAAATGAACAAATGTCATCAAATCCAATTAATGATACTACGAATAATATAAATAATAGAACTGGTGGTCGAAGAAGAGGTAGACCTAATCCTAAACCTGTAAATGATCAAAGTGTAATTATATTACCAGGCTCAATTCAACAAGGTGACACATCTTCAATTGTAGATGATGTTACAGACGTTATAAACAAAAGAACAGGTGGGAGTAGAAGAAGAGGTAAAAAATCAACAACTTCACCTACAAATCAACCAAATATAAATCAACAACAAACAGAAGATTCATCTATATCTCAGCCAACTATTAGTCAAATTACACAACCAACTAAAAAAACATCTATTGGTAGAATTAAATCAAAAGATGAATTAATAATTCAAATAGCAGGAGATGTTAGAACCATTGCTAAAGAAGTTAATGGTCAGCTTGATGGTGTTGGTGGTAATGTGTATAAAATAAGAAAGTTGATTCAATCACAACAAGGTATATCAGATGAAGATTTAAGTGGTAGTTCAAATAGAGACAGAGTTGGATTATTAGGTAAAGTTAGAAAAATGTTATATAAACCTATAGACACTATTAAAGAGAAAGTTATGGGCTCTATTCAATTTGTAACTGATAAAATTACTTCTGTTGGTAAAAAAATATTTGATTTTAGTAAGACAATATTAGTTACTGTACCTAAACAAATATTTTCAACTATGTATAATATAGGTTCTGAAATATTATCAATAGGTAAAGAGACATTTTTAACTATAGTTAAATTACCTGGTCAATTATTAAATTTATTTGCTCAGACTACAAAAATATTTGCTGAATCAGTAAAAATGATAGCACCTGCTATTGGTGAAACTCTTAAAGGTGTTGCTAAATTATTTTCAGGTACAATGGGAATGATTGCTGAATCAATGATAGGTATTGGTAAAGGTATAGGTCAAGTTGCTTATGGGATTGGTGAAGCTATTGGTTCAACAATTTCAACTTTTACTAAGGGACTCATGAGTATTGTTCCAGTTGTAGGTGACTTTCTATTAACATCAACTAAAATGATTATGGACTTTGGTTTTGGTGTAATGAAAAGTGTTGGGGGATTATTAACATCTGCTACTAAATCATTATTTAAAATAGCTACTTCACCATTAAGATTTGCAGCCGATTTAATTGGTAGATCAATGGGTATAAATCGTTCAGAAATGTATATAACAGGTGGTATAATTGATGTAGTTAGACAAATAGGTGATAATAAATCAAATCTTACTAATAATATAAAAGGAACTTCTATTTCTAATAATATTATTACTCCCGTTAAAATAGTTGGTTCAGATAGACCAATACCAGTTTATTTTAATATAAATCAATCACAGCAAAGGAATTCGTCATTTAATGTTCCTGGTTTACCACCAGGTTTAAAAAATATGGGTAGTGATATAAGTAGTTCCTTATTAGGTGCTCTTAATTTATTTGATAATCAAAATGATATTGAAGAAGAGAACAGACAGAAAGAAAGAAATAAAGAATCTGAATTACAACAAGACCAAAAGGATGTTTCTAGAAAAACAGCAGGATTTTTAATAGCTCAAAATAATTTAAGAAATGAAAAAGATTTTACCAGAAATAATGAAGTGAAACAAACATCACTATTACAACGTATTGCTGATACTACAAAAAGTCAACATGATAGCTGGTTATCAATATTTGGTTCAAAAGGATTGCTTACAGCCGGTTTATTATTATTAATTCCTTATTTAAAAGATATTATACAATGGATTAAAGGTAAATTTCCTTCTATTCCTGAAATTGGTAATGGAATAATAAATTTAGGTGAAAAAAATGATGAAAGTCGTCAAGATGTTGATGAAAATGGAGTAACTAATAAAAAAATAATAAATGGACAATATAGAGAAAGTTTAGTTAAAGGTGGTTTAATTACCGCTAGAAGACATGGTTCTAAAATAGTGAATTCTTTAGCTGGAGTTACAGATAAAATAAAAAATTCTAATTTTACAAAGAATATTGTTAAATATGGATCTAATTTAAAAAATGCTTTTTCTACACCTAATGTTGTTAGAAATGGGGCTATAGATGTATCTTTTAAGGTAACAGATGAAACTGGTAAAATAGTTAAAGAAGTTACAGTAAACGACTCTAATAAAATTATTCAAGCTATTAAAAATACTTTTGAGAGATTCTTTAATAATTCATTTGTTAAAAATAAATTAGGTCCAGCAGCAGCAAAAATATCTAGTACAATAATAAACACTGTCACAAAAGTATTAAATTATAAATCCATGTTTAAATATATGGGTAAACTGTCAATGGCTTTTTTAAAAACTGGAGCAAAAATATTTGCAGCACCAGTGATAATCTCATGGGATTTAGCTACAGGTGCATATGAAGCATCGAGAATATTTAAAGTTAGGGAAGAGTCAATAGATACAAAAATGAGAATAGCATCATCTATAACCAAATCATTAGTTGGGTTCTTTCCTGTAATTGATATTTTATCAGAAATATTTAATGAGCAAACTGGAACAAGTTTAAAACAATATGTAGCTACAACAATTTATTCAATACTAGCAAGTTCAGAAGAACTTAAAAAATTAGAAATGAATGAAAAAGTTTTTGAAGAGGATAAAGATAAATACAATAAAGAAAATAATACCAATTTATCTTTAAATGCATTTAATGATAAACAAAATAAAACTTTTTTCCAAAAATTTATTAGTAATCCACTTTCAAAAGTTAAGAATGATTTTTCGACACTATATAATAAATCGTCATTTGGTGATTTCACTAATAATTTTAGTATTGATAAAACTAGATCTAATTTAGGTTTATTTGATGATAGTAAAGTATCATCCACACAAAGAGTATTATCTGGTATTAGTGGATTTGTTGAAAGTTCAACACTTGGTTATATAAAATCAGAAAAAGTTGGTAGAATTTTAGAAACTGGTAGAGTTAACATTGTAGACGGTGTTACTAAATTTACTGATTCGATTAAAGATGGTTGGAATAATGCTGTTACTGGTGTAAAAAAATCATGGAGTGAAACTAAAAATGATATATCAAATTGGATGAAAGATACTAATACTACATTAGGAAAACTATTCGGCTTTAAAGATGATAATGGTGATGATGTTAGTTTCACAACTCAATTTAATAAAAAATATGATGAAATTCTAAAAGGTGTGAGAGATAGTTGGAATGATATTAGTGAAGGTGCTAGAACATACTGGAATAGTACAAAGGATTTTGTTGCAGAAAAATGGAAAAAATTAACTGAAAAATTACCAAAAGCCTTTGAGAATTTTGATAAATGGCTAGGTAGTTTATTAGGATTTAAAGATAATAAAGGAAATGCTATATCTGTAACAGATTTTGCTAGTAACAAAGTAGAAATTTTAATAAATAAAGTGACTGAAAGTAGCACTATAAATCAGATTAAAGAAGCACGCAAACAAGGTAAAAGTAATGAATATATAACAAATCAATTAGTTAAACAGGGATATTCAACAAATAAAATAAATTTATTATTAGGTGGAAATGGTAGTGAGAGTAAAGGTGGGTTTGGTGAAGAACCAAATCAACTTAATAATTTCGCATATTATTCTCAATATGATGATAGATGGGGAAAATCAAAATATGATTTAAGTTCAGGACACTCAATTCATCCAACTTTGTCTGCTAGAGGTTGTGGACCAACTTCTATGGCAATGGTTGTTAGTCAATTAACAGGTAAAAGATATGAACCACCTCAATTAGCTAAAATAGCACAAGATGGTGGTTATAGTACAAATGATGGAACAACATGGGGTTACTTTAATAAAGTTGCTAAGGATTTTAGTTTAGATACTTCAACAATTAATCCTTCTAATACAATGAATTATCTTAATAATGGTATGCCTGTAATTTTATCTGGAAAAAGAGATAAATACCCATTAACTGAATCTCCTTTTACGCCAGGTGGACATTATGTTGTTGCTGTTGGAAGAGATGCAAATGGAAATGTTTTAATAAATGATCCTAGAGGACCCAAATTTTCTAAACTATACAATTTTGATAAAGTAACTAAAGAAGCTAGACAAGGTTGGGCTTTTAGTTATAATGGTGGAACCTTACCTCCAAATATAGTTTCGTCAGATAACAATAATGAACTGAATAGTGGAACAAACAAAAAATTAACAACACTAGACTTATTTGCAAAAATGACCGAAGCATTTACATTATATAATGAGAATTTAATGAATGGGACGAATAAGTTAGTGTCATGGGATGAAGAAGGTAAAAGTAATGATTTTAATGTTTCAATAACTAATGATTCTAATAATAGTTTAACTAATTTTATACCTAAAACATTACAAGAATCTATTTTAAAGAAAACATTAGAATTATCTGTTGGTTCTGAATCATCAGGTGATTATACTAGTTCTAATAATGATAGAAATGCGTCAACTGGAGCAACAATTTCTCCATCTATAGGTATATTACAATGGAGAGGTAACAATGCCAAATCATTAATGCAAAGAATGTATGAACAATTACCTGGTAATAGTGAAGCTAATTATTTTGCTAATCAAGTAAATTGGGGTAATCAAAGTCCTTGGAGTGAATCACAAAGAGCAAGATTGAAAAAATTCCTTAGAGATAATATTAGTGTAAGTCAAAAAGTTCAAAATGATATGGCTTTATCATATATTAGAGATACTAATTTAGCCCCAGTATATAAATATGGGGTTGATACTAATAAAATAAAAGATCCAAGATCAATAGCATTTCTTGCTGATTTTGCTAATACGGGTCCAAATTTAGTTAAAACCTTTTTAGCGAAATATAATCCAGATAATGGTGGGAAATCTGAATTCGAACATTTTATGGATGAATTTAAAAATAAAAGTTATTGGGGTAATAAAGGAATATATTCTAGTAGGATAAAAAATACTTATTCTAAATTATCTGGTTGGACTCCAGAAGTTGGAGGTAATGGTAATTTCAGTATTCAATCTAATTTTAATAAAACATCTGGTGGTTTTGGTGAAGATAGTAATATTATATTTAATAATAACTCATCTAATTCAAATAAATTCTCTGGTGGTTTAGGAGATTTAACATCATCTGTTTTAAATAAATATAAGAGTACTAAAATTAGATATAATCGTAATATATTTGAAAGTTTAAATAATAGAATGGGCGAATACATTAATAACAGTAATTCACAGAATTCAAATATATCACTTAATGAATTAATTACCGTATTAAAAGAAATTGCAATAAATACTAATACAACATCAAAAGGTATTGCTGAAATAGCTAACAAAGATTTAATAGTTAATATAAGTAATAATAATAACAATGAAGAAAAAGGTAATAATCAAGTTAACAATATCAATGTTAATTCTCAGCAACCTAAAAATACATTTGTTACACCATTTTTTCAGTCTATGAATGAGAAAAGTAATAATAATGGTAATAGTAAAGAACAACGAGAGTATGAAATAGCTAAAAAGATAGCTGGTGGTAGAACTCTTTAAAAATAAAACCAAAAAAACATAATGTTAAGATAATATATCTTACATTATTTTTTATTTTATAAGGGGGGGGTGCAATAATGCATCAAGAAGTTAAAGTTGTTACTAAGAATAATTTAAATATACGATATGGTCCTGGTACATCAAATAAAATAGTCGGTTCATTAACTCCAGGTTCAATAGTTTCAGTAAATGGTATTATGGATGTAGGTAATCAAACTTGGTATGATTTAGAAGATGGTAGAGGATGGATATGTGGATATAACCCTGGTGGTGGAGGTAATGGAGTATATCTTGAATTAGTTAGAGATTTAGAAAATTTACCTGTAACACAACCTTCCCCATCCCCATCTGAAACAACAACTGGAACAACTGATAATAATACAACTGGAACTAGTTTGGGTTTAGACCAAACAATAATATCAATGTTATATAATCAACAAAGCTCTATTTCTAAAAAAATATCAGCTTCAACTAGATTATTTGGTTGCCCATTTCAATTTACTAAACAAACTGATTTTAGAATTAATGATTTAGATTTAGGTAGAAAGTATTTAGAAAATATTGTTGCAGAATCACCAATCGTTTTTTTTACTCCTGGAAAACCAAACTATCTACCTAATGTTTCAACAGAACAAAAAGATGCACTAAATAATTTTTTTACTAGTATGCAAACAAATGATTCTACTTCTAGAAATATATTAAATGATATAACTGGAAGTGATGATATTCGTTATTTTGATTTTATTAATGATTTTGCTGAATATATGAGATATGTTAATTTATTATGTAGAATGTGTGCTATATATTTAGGTATTGAAAATAAAAAAGCTTTTGGTACAAATACTACATATAAATATTTTGATTGGACTGATTATAAATATAAAAATGGTTATATATCTAAAAATACTGATGGTTCCACTAAATCTGTATTTAGCTTAGATAGTGTATCTGATGATGCATATGAATTAATGTTTGGTAATTTTAACTATATTCAGTTTTATGTTGAACCCAGCACTTCATTTAGCGAATCCATGGGTGCTAGTACAACGAGTTCAAAATTACAATCAATGTTTGAAACTGGGGAAGGTTTAATGAAAGAATTGTCTTTCTTGACTAATACTGCGGCATTAAGAAATGTTGATGAAGCAACTAAGTCTTTTGGTGCTAGTATGGAAGAAATATCAAAAAGAATGTCTAATAATGGTGAAGGTTTTTTTACCAGATTATTAGGAATGTCATCAGCAGTTTTAAAAGGTTCTAATGTTTTATTTCCAGAAATTTGGCAAGATTCCAATTATAATAAATCATATAATGTAACAGTTAATTTAGTATCACCTTATGGTGATAAAGAAAGTTTGTATTTAAATATTTTAGTACCTCTAATGCATATATTATCTTTAGGATTACCTCGTCAATCATCAGCAAATAGTTTTGCTCACCCCTTTTTAGTTAAAGCATTTTCTAAGGGGTGGTTTTCTTGTGAAATGGGTATTATTGATTCTATTCAAATAGATAAAGGTGGTAGTGGTGATGCCTGGACTGTTGACGGATTACCATCTGAAATGAAAGTTACTATTGGTATAAAAGATTTATATTCAAATTTAATGATAACACCTACAACTAAACCAACTCTATTTTTTGAAAATCAAGGAATGATTGATTTTTTAGCAGTAATGTGTGGAATAGATTTAACTAAACCAAACTTTTTAATTAAATTAGAATCTATGTTTTCAGTATTTTTTGGTAAAGTTATTAACTTACCAAAAGAAGCTTATGCTGATATTATTCAAAACCTTAGACAGAAAGTCCAACCCTTAATTCGTATGTAACTTTTTAAAATAGGAGTTTGCAATGAAAAAAAAACTAAGAGAATATATTAATAAATATGGTTTAATATCAAAAGATTTTAATGAAAGATTCACATATCTTATTAAAGAATTAAAAATAACTATAAGTGATATTGAAAATATAAATAAAAAAATATTAAATATTATTAATGCTAAATGGAATAAAATAGATTTAGTATTCTATTTTATTCCACAGGCAACACCTAGACCTAGATACTCAAATTTTACTAAGGCATTTTATGTTAAAAATGCCTTTAATTATAATAATTTATTTAAAGATTTTATTAATCAATCAGAAGATCTAAAAGATTTAATAACTACTCCCTGTAGATTTTATTGTGATATTTTTTTACCAACACCCTCTCAAATGACAAAGATAGAAAAAATTTTATGTGAGTTAAAATTATTATATGCTATATCTAAACCTGATTGGGATAATATTGGTAAAACATATTCTGATATGGTACAAACACATTTATTAATAGAAGATTGTCTTATAATAGATGGGAGGGTTAGAAAATTTTATTCAATTAAACCAAGAATAGAAATAAGAATAGAATTTATGAATGAATATGACTGTATGTTTAATAAGAAGAGAATAGAGAAATGGAAAGTATATACAGATAATGAAAATAAAATAACAAAAAAAGATAATATTTAATAAATTTAAATAAAAAGTAATTAAATCATAAACAACCAATTAGAAATGAATTTAAAAGAAAGGATGAAATAAATGAATATTTCATTGGCATTTGTCGATGATTCTAATGTAACGGGACACATTAGAACAGAGTTAAAAAAAATAAAAAAGAATAAAAAATATATTAATACAAATGATATTTTAAATAATTTAACTAGTAAATTAACTGAGAATTATCAGAATAACATTCAAAGAACTGAATATGGTGTCGTAATAAAACTGAATAATAATATGAAATCGAATGATATTATTCAAGAAATAAGAAATACTATTAAGTCTTTTATAAATATAGATATAAATATTGATCTCTTATTTAATTTTTTAATTGAAAATAAAAATATTAGAGTTAAAATAAAACGAAATGTGTAATAGATAGTTAAATACTATCTATTACACATTTTTTTATCTAGTGAATTAATTTTTCTGAAATTTTACGAATTGTATCATGAGAATATTGTTCAAGTTGAATAGTATATAGTAATTCCATTAAAGTATATTTAGTAATAGCTTCAGCTAAAACTAAATCCATATTAATACTATATTCTTCATCTTTTACAAAACCTTCATCTGGTCCAGTTTGTTCAACCTCTTTATTAAGATTGTATTCTCCTTTAGACACATCATTAGTAGAATAATATATTTTATCATTACTAGAAACATCACTGTTAGTAGTTTTAAATTTAAAATCATCAACTCTCTGTTTATCTTTCTCAATATTATCATTAAATCCAGGAGTTAAACTAGCAATTGATTCTAAAAGTTCTTTATAAGAATGTCTTAATAACGCATTAAACAAAGTTGTTTCTTCAATAGGTTTTTTATTAATTAAGAGTTTATTTAAAGCTTCCTTAACATTTTCTTCAGTTTGATTGTCATCATTACTAATTTTATTACTAATATCATCCTCTATATCTTTAATTAAACTTTCTTCTTTTTCTTGCCTTTGTTTTTCATCTTGTACAACTGTTAATACTTTCGATTTAACCAAATCAGATAATTCATCTATACCTAATTTAGTTTTATCTAGATCAAAATCTTCTTTTTCCTCATCATCTAAATCAAAGTTTAAAATATTTAAACTATTTTCTCTATCAACATCACTATTACATTCTTTAATCTTTCTTTTACATGTTCTTTTAGCTGTAGCTTCACATAAAGAATAAATTGATTTTAATATAGGAGAACCAGTTTTATTAATTGCATTTTCAAGTAATTTATACCCACCATTATCATCAATATATTTATTAGTTACAAATTTAAGATTTTCATAATTTTCAGAAATAAAATCTTCATCTAAATGAAGCGATTTTTCAAATATTTCAAATAGAATTTCTTTAAAAAGTATATCTCTACCACTACAATTAAGTGAATTTAATTTATTTAAAATCTGTGATTCAAGAAGCTGTTTTTTAATAATAGGTTCGTATAATTTTCTGTTATCATATTCTTTCTCAGTCCTTCTAACACTCTCATCAATAATATCACAATGCTCTTTAATAATTCGGTCTTCCAAAAAACTAAAACCACTTATACAACTAGCATTTTTAGATATTTCTGATATTTCTTTAATACCATTAGAAAAAGGTTCTATTTCTCTTATAGCTTTATTAAAAATACTCATAATATATCCCCTCTCAATTATACGTTAAGATTTTATTATATTGTTTTTAGTCCCTATATTATTTCTATAATGATATCATCAATATTTATAGTTAAATATTCCGGAATAAAGTTCATTTGTTCATCTTTAGATAAAGTTGTTATATCAACAGCTTTATTTTCTATAACCTGTACTGAAGAATCATAATTATTAATATTAACAAATTTGAGATAATTAATTTCCTTTATATCATTTTTAATTGCTGTAATTAAATTAGATACATAAAACGAATTATTCCCTCTAATATTTATACTTTCAATATAATCTTTAATGTATAATTTTAATTTCAATATTAATGATTCTTCATCATTATCAATTATTGGTTTTACTTTAAACCAAATACTACAATTAACTCTATCTAATAATTCTTGTTCTTCTCCGACTACAAAATTTTTAGAATGTCCATATGTGTTATAAAATTTAACATCAATCGAATAATTATTAGTAATTAAGTTAACAGTCTCTTCCATATTTTTATATTGTAAAAATAATTTATTTATAAAATCAATAAATTTATTATTGTCTTTAACAGTTTCAGCTTTTATAAATGGAATAAAATTTAAAATCATATAATAATTATTTTCATCAACTTGTATATATTTCATTCTACTTGTAACTAAACTTAATGGTTTTATAAAATCAATTTTTTCATCACCTGTAGAATATATATTAGTTAATGTAAATTCTTGTAAATCTGTAATATAATCAAATTTATGTGCCATATTGTCATTATCATATTTATAAAATACATAAATATTCATATCTGAATTATTCATTGGAATTAATTTTGTTACAACTTCACTTGTTATTATATCTTTTACACCAATTACACTAAATTTTTCCTCCAAAGTTACATAATCATCTGTTGTTAATATAGCTTCAAATGTAAATAAATTTAGTTCTTCATCATAATTAGTTAAATTAAAATCAATATAACATGTTTCATTACCATCTAAAAAAACACCTATTGCTTTAATAGTATTTGTTATTAAAGTATTGATATCTATATTTTCATCATTATTTAAATTTAAGTTAAATGTTGGAATCATGTTAATAGTTAATTTATAATTATCTTCTCCTATTAGAGAATTTCTACTAATATTTAAATTATTACATATAAATTGAACTATAGAGTCGCTATTAACATAACTATATTCTAATTGTATTGTTTTTAATAAAGAATTTAAAAAAAATCCTATTATAGCAGGACTTCGAGTTAATGTTATTAAAAAAGGATTAGTATATAAAAATCTTTCTTCTAAAGAAGTTAAATCATCATTTATTGTTAATGCTGGAATTATTTCGCCTGTATCAATACTACCATCAACGTATTTAAATAAATGACCTGGTTTTAATATAAGTCTTCCACTTTGTTCATACTCTAAATCAAAGTCAGTTGTATTTAATTTTAAATGTATAGTGTTTGTACTATATATATTACCACCCTCTTCTTTACACATTATAAATGAACCAAATAATCTTTCTAATGGGTCATTTCTTCTTTTAGTAAATAAAACATCTGCTCCATAAACATATTTAAATTTATCAAAGTACATTTGTAAATCATTTTCATTAGTATATGATTCTACAGTGGAAAATTTTTCCACAGTAAGTTTTTGTAATTCATCTAATGGAAGTATATCAGCACCTAATTTACTTTCAGTTTGTGCAATAGCAAATAACACTATGTTGTTATTATAATCATATATTTCAGATTTAGGTGTTATTAATATATTATTACCAATATATAAGGGAAAGTTACCTTTACTTCCAATAGTATTATAAATATAAATCAGTATTTCTGAATTAAATTTTGGTTGAAAATAATAATCTAATGGTGTAAATGATATATTAATTTGCCCCTCATATTTAAATGAATAATAACAAAAAGGTTCTTTTAAAGGTGGGCTATTAATTATTTTTTTTTGTAACTGGGTATATACACTAGAATCAGGGGGTTTATAAAATACTTCAAAGTTTGCTAAATAATCACTAAACTCTATTGGAATCATTGGATAATTTATTTTATCATTAGTTATTATATGCTCATTTTTAATGAATTTGTTTACTTGTCTAACCTTAACTAATAATCCTAAATATTTAATACCATTATAATTAATTCTTTTTATTTTAATATATGGATTAACTACATTACTAATTGTATTGTTAAAATTTAGATCATATGATGCCATATATATATATTCACCAAGTCGTTTAGTTACATTAATTTTAATATCATAATCTAACATAAATTGAGTTCCTTCAACATCTATAATCATATTTGAATCTAATACAAATTCAATAAATGTATCTTTTCTCGTTCCAAATTTAATAATATCATCTTCATTTACAAATAAAATTAAACCCATTTCTGATGGTGTTGCAAATATATTATCTATTTGAAATAAAGATGCATAATTATAGATTGATTCAGGTAAAACTGCTTTATTTGGAAATATTTCAGGTATAAGAGTTGTTATAGTATTGAAGGTATCTTCACCAATTCCAGTTATCATTTCAGTATTATATCCAAGTAATCCTATATTAAGTTGATTGACATCATCAACATTAAGGTACTTTTTAATTAATTCAAGATAAAATTGTTTCATTGAATAACTACTACTATAATCTCTAACATTTTGAATCATATGAGTATCACTCCCTAAATCTTAGTTTAAATACATAATCCCCATTTTGATTAATATTCGTTTCTATAAAAGGAGAACCAGCAAATGTTTTTCCTGTAGATAATAAACCAGGTTCATAAGTTTTTTTATAAACAAATCCCCCACTGTTGTTCATATTAAATTCAGCTAGTGACAAAGGACTAAAATCTTCTTTAAATGCATACGCAAAAGTAATAGAATATTCAGGTATTTTAACTAAATTATTTTTAGACCAACTCAATGTGCTTGCAGGTATATTAGTTGGAAATATACCAAAATATTTAGACCAGAATAAAAGTGTTTCACCATCAGGACCACACAAAAAATAATAAATACTACTAGCATAATCTAATATTTTTTTATAAATATATTCATCTTTTGTTACTAATTCACCTCTATATACTTTTGAAATATAATCAACCCATGCCTTAATACTTTTATATATAGACAAGTTAATATCGTCTGTAAATGATATTGATAATGTTCCGGCGGTTTTTGATTCTATATTACTTCTACCGTATTGAACTTTATATCCAGTAAAAGTTTCCCCATGCTCCATAGTTCTAATATATTCATCAGATAATTCAAAAGATTGTGCTGTGTTTGATAAAAAAGGATGAAAAGCATGTTCTGATGAGAAACTTGATGTTAATGATATTAATAAATCTGGGTTATTTTTAAATAAATAATAAAACACAGCCTCATTTTGTAATTGCGAATGTAAAGAATAATTTTTATTACCATTATAGTCAATTATATTAAGATCTGGTCTTGTAAAAAATACATGTGCAAAGGTTTTAGGTAAATGGTAATCTGGAAAAGTAATTTTAAATCTATTAAAATTATGAAATAATGAATAATTTAAATCTTTACTCCCCTTATATCCAACAAGATTTAAATTATTTTTAATCTTTTTTAGATTATCATCTATAAAAGAATAATCTGTTAAATAAGAATATGATTCAACATTCTCATCTATATTAATTTTATTTATTAAATCGACATCTGTAGTACCAATACCATTAATATTTAGTTGTGATTGTAAAGTAGTTGTACTAGTATCAGTATCATTTCCTTCATTTAAAGTAGTACCAACTGTAGTATAATTTGGTGTTATTGAAACAGTTGTATTTGATACGGGGCTTACTGTAGTTCCTAAATCTTCAAAATCTCTAACTAATTCAAGATATACTCCATTACCTCCACCACCAGGGTTATATCCACATATCCATCCTCTACCATCTTCTAAATCATACCAAGTTTGATTACCTACATCCATAATACCATTTACTATTACTATATCATTTTTATTTAATGAACCAACTATTCTATTTGATGTACCAGGACCATACCTTATACTTAAGGTTGTAATAGCTACTCTAAGTTGCTGTCTCATTTTTTATCACCAACTTTTGTTATTAATTATTGTTAAATAAATGTTCAAGATAGAAAAAATAATGGTTTTTTTATTTATATATTATTTGTTTAGAGATAGAAAATAATCATCTGATAAAATAATAATAATGATAATATAAAAGTATCCTCCCTCAAAATTATGTTACTTATATAAAACATATAGATATAAGTTATTAAAAAATTTAAGGGAGAGTGCTATTTTTATGTTACAGGTATTATTTACTATAGTTTCTGGGGTTAATGCTATTAAAAATATTAGTAATATTGAAGAAATACGAAAGAATAAAAAAGAACGTGAAAAAGAATATGATAAATTATCTGAAAAAGAACAACACAAAGTTACTATGCGAAAATTTAATCTAGGTATGTCTAGATAAAAAATAAATTGGTCAGATGATTATTTTTTTTGTTTATTAAACATATAAATAAAATAAACGTATGAGAGGAAGTGGAAATCAGTGGGTGTTTTAAAAGATTTATTAGATACTTTTAGAGATATAGATATTCATGGTAGTGTTGATGACTATCTTAAAAAAAAGAAATATTCATCTATAGCTAAACAATCTCAAGAAGGTACACTTCAATTTCCTGTTATAGTCTCCAAGTCTCTTGATATAGAAAATCTTCAAACTGTTACAAGAGCATTGGAACGTCAATACAGTTCTTTCACTCAAATAGTTTTGACTATGAACCCTGTTCTTAATATTGAGACAGAGAAAAATTTAGCAAACTATTTGAGAAAATTTCATCAAAATTCTGATAGTAAAACTGATTTAAATGATGCTACTAATTTTTTTGTAGACATTGATAATCTAAAAGAAAACTACTTAGTATTGTCTGATGAACATGGCACTATGGCTGTTTTAACTGGTATTTTTGAAGGATGTTCAACTAAACAGATTGTTGAAGCTAATAAGGGACAACTTAAAGTTATTGTAGAGAGTTTAAAGATGGATTTATTAAATAATAAATTTATTCCTAATAATCAAGCTATATATAAATTTACTAATAAAAATTTATCATCATTTCATAATAAAAATATTTTATTAGAAGTAAGAAAAAATGATTCTGATAATTTTAACTTACCTAATAAGGTATTAACTGATAATGATGTTAAGAAATCAAACGAATTAGTGCCAACAATATTACATCTTCGTTTAAAGCTAATTGATAAAAAAGGAGATAATCATGGAACACACGATTATCTTATTGGTATTAAAGCTGTTATTCATCCAGTAAGTTCAGATGAGATGATCAATAATGTTGTTGGAGCTTGTAGAAACAATAATGGTCTTTTTGATTTTATTAGGTGGACTTCTGGGGAAATTAATTTTATTAAAGACTTCATATTAAATGTTAAAGAAATTAAAGATGATGTTAAAAATAGAGGTAGTGGTTCTTCTTCATGGTGGATTACTTTAAAAAGAAGAAAAGCTTTATCTAAAGTAAAAAATACTTTGTTACTAGGTAATCAATTATTACCGAATACAACACTAGTTTTATCCATGCAGGAAGTTGAACTAATTAAAGCAACATATGGTTATGACTTAATGAATATAAATTTTGTTGATAAAATAATGTCAACATATTTTTTATTAGGTTTTGTAGTTGTTGACACCTCTTCTCAATTAGTTCATTTTTTATTTGATGGGCAAAATTCATACCAAACCACTACTTTTATTGGTTTAGAAAGAGAAAGTGGTTCAGATGAAAAGAAATTTAAAGAAATGCTTAAATTAATAAATAGAGTCTAAATTCTTTATGTATAAAGGAGGTTGTATTTATGTTTAGAATGAATGAAGTTTCAAAAATACTAATTGAAAATGCAAATACTTTTAAACAAAAAAATGAGATTTATTCTCTTAAAGAATCAGACTTAAGTGTTGTTAATAATACGATGATTGCCAATTTATACAAATCAGCTATAGAAAAAAGTCATGTTGATTTTGACACTATCCCTGATAGTAAAGGAGATTTAAGTAAATTTTCAGGTATTAAATCAATGTTAGATTCTATAGATCTATTATATCAACTGAGTAATAAAACTAATACTAAGATTATAGAATTAGATATTTTAGAAAAAGCTATAAGTAATATTATTAATTTTAAAGAAGGTTTTGAAAAAGGATTTAAATTAGAAAAAGAATTTATTATTCTACAATATAATATTCTTGTTTGTGCATGTATAGAGGGTTTAAGTGCAATAATTTCATCTTATGTTGATTTTATAAAAAGACCAGATAGAATTGAATTTACTTTAATTAAATCTCCTCAATTATCTGGACAGATTTGTATTAAGAATCTTGAAAAATTTAATTCATGTGTTCGAAGTGGTGAATTTATTAAAGTTATGAAATCAGTTATTGATAATGGTAAAGAAGGATTCATTGGAACTGAGACTATGTTAATTGGTAGTTTAATTATCGGAGGAGTTTTAATTTTAGTTCCTTTGATGAGAGAATTGATTTTCTATTTTTATTATTCGAGATTAAAAATTTCAGATTATTTAAAAACTCAAGCTTTATTTTTAGAAATTAATAAAAATAATGTTAGTATGAATGCCTCTTTACAACCTAAAGATAAAAAACAAATACTAGAAAGACAGCAAATCATTATTAGAAATTTACAATCATTATCTGATAAAATTCGTGTTAATGATACGACAACATCAAATCATAGTTATAAAGATATGAATATTGAAAATAAAGAATGGACTCTTGGTAATGTTAAAACTCAATCTGCATCTATAGATGGAAATGGGTTTAAGTTACTATAAAAAAATAACATTATTAAATTGACAATATAAACATATTTATAAAAAATCCTAATACTGAAAGGTGGTAAAATAAGATTATGGCTATTTTTAATAGAACCGGAAAAGGAACCGCTGTACCTTCATATAATGGATACAATTGTTTGGTTAATGGTGATTTAACCGCAATTCAAGAAGGTTATGAAGATCAACTGGCTATTATTGAGTCTATTCATACGATGGATATTGAAGAACTCAATATGGAAAGTGATGTTAAATCTTTACGTGAATCCGGTGCGGATGATTTTAAAATTGAGGCACGCATGAAAGATTTTCAAACTGTAACTGAAGGTGCCATGAGTAATGTTTGGGAAAGAATTAAGGCTTTCTTCAGTAAAATGTGGGGTAAACTAAAACAATTTTTTGCTTCTGTTATTCGTTTCTTTGACGGAATGTTCAAAAGCGGTAAAGACTTTGCAACCAAATATGAAAAAGAACTCAGAAGGCTTAATTTATCCGGCTATAAACATAAAATGTTCACTTATACCGAACTGGATAGTAACAATCATGTATCCAACGGTATCGAAGTAGCAATGGACATTGTTGACCAAACCGGAGCCTTGAAGAATTTTTCTTCTGAAACTGATGCTAAAAAATGTCTTGATGACATGGAAGAAAATAAAGAAGAAATTATCAATAAAGTTCGTGGGACTTTTGTTGGTGGTGGTTCTAAGGATAGTGATGACTTTAAAAAAGATTTATTTTCACATTTCAGAAGTGGTGCTAAAGACAGTGATGATATTGATGAAAAATCCGTTAATATCGGCGACATCATTACTTCTTTAAAAAGTGACAAATATTCTAAAATGGCGACTGATTCTGAAAAATCTGCTGAAAAATCATTTACGGCTGTTTTAAAAGAAGTCACCGGCTATGAAAAAGAATTTGGTAAATCAGTTGATGATAAAAACTCTTCGGAAGATAAAAGGAAACTTGCTTCCATACAAATATCTATTATGCAAAAATATTCATCTTTGTTCAGTGAAGCTAAAACCATTGCTCTTGAATACTTCAGTGCATGGAAACAGGCTATAACAGAACGGGAATCTGTTTATAAGCAAGTTTGTGTAAGTGCATTTAGATATAAAGAAGAAACGAAATAAAATTTAATGAATAATTAAAATATATTTGGATTAAAAAATTCAAAGGGGGATATAATAAAATGTCTATTTTTGGAAAAAAGAGAAGTTCTGTAGATAACGATTTTGACATTTCAAAATATGACCACATTCAACCGACTACAGAGGCACTTGAACAAATTGTAACTGAATCTGCTAAAGATTCTTACAAAATTCGTGCCAGCATGTATATTTCTGATGTAATGATGGAACAAGCTGTATTATTCGAATCAGCTGATCCGGTCGTTCTTCTTGAAGCATTTGGTAAAGGATTCTTTACCAGAATAAAAGATATGTTTGTAAGAATGTGGGAAGGAATTAAAGCCTGGTTTGAAAAAATGAAAAAACATTTAGTTATGTTTTTTTCTTCCGGAAAAACTTTTATTACCAAGTTTGAGAGTGATTTACGTAAAAAAAATGCTAAAGGGTATAAGTACAAATCTTTTAAATATACTGCAAGTAAAGGTGCCGCTTTTGGTACTAAGGTAATAACAGAAATTAGTAGAGTTGAAAATGAATATGAAAATGGACTAACATCTGCTGATCTAAAAACTTCTTCTAAGCATAAAGATGCAATGGATTCTAAAAAAGATAGTATGAAAGAAGAATATGATACAAATGAAGATAAAGAAGCTGTATTTAAAAATTTGAATGTTGATTCTATCTCTGAATTACAAGAAGAACTATATGAGCAATACAGAGATGGTTCAAAAGAAAGAGATGAATTTGAGGACTTCAATAATAACAGTAAAGAAGATATGATTAAATTCATTAAAGAAAGTGAAAAAAGTCTAACTGGTATGGAAAGAGAACAAAAAGAAGTTGATTCAAAATTTAGTAAGGTTATTAAAGCTATTGAGGCAGCTGGTAATAAATATAAAGATGAAGAATTTTCCAAAGTATCACCATATATTTCTCACAGTGTTGAGATGTTAAGATTCTGTTTATCTATTCGCTCAGCATTGATTAAAATGCATGTTGAATATTTAAAAGAAGCCGCCAGTGATTTTGAATCTACTTTAAAAGGTTTCCTGAGATTTAAACCAGTTAAGGAAAACCTTGAATACAATACCAATGAAGATGATGAAACTACAAATATCTTTGAAGCGGCTATGCGTTTAGTTTAATTTATTATAAATACATTAGATGGATATCCATCTAATGTATTTTATATTTTCTTTAAAAACAAATAAATAAGAAAAATAAAAAGGAGATGAAATTTACCTATGAATTTAAAAAATATTTTTAATAAAAATAATTCAATTAATATTTCATCAACAAATTTGTTAACAACTGATAACATAGATTTCGATACAAGTCTATACTGCTTAGAATATTTTTTATCATTAGAAGAAAGTAGTTTTAATATTAATAAAGAGCATTTACAATCAACCCATATTGCTATTAAGGATAATAATATGGAAATATTACAAGAAAGTTTTAGTGATTTTATTCATTCAGTTATTTCATTCTTTAAAAATCTTTTAGATAAATTTAAAGAATTTATGAAAAGAATCTTTATGATTATTTATGCCTATCTTGGTGATTTTGAAAAATTTTTAGATAAGTATAAAGAACATTTAAGAGGATTAGATCCTAAATTTACTATTAAGGGCTTTAAATATACCTTTAAATCAAATATACCTAATTTAGATATTATTGATAACATTATTAACTCATATAACAGTGAACTCAATGATATTGATAATATGACAAAAGATAAAATTATAGAAGAAAGAGAAAAATTTATGGCTACTTCTAATTTAAATAAAATTAGAGCTAATATTATTGGTATATCCGGTGAAGTTGATTCGGATGAATATCTTAAAGATGTTAAAAAAATATTTAGAGATAATAATGATGAAAAAATTGATATTGATGTAAATAAATCTTTTTTAACAACAGTTATAGCCGATTATCCATTTTTAAAAAAACAATATAGTGATTCTATTAAAGAAAGAGATAATATAATTACAGTTATTGAAAAAATTAAATCTTTCTTTGAAAAAAGTGCTTCAATTTATTATAAAGGTAAAGATAAAACTATTGGTGCAAAATTATTAAATAGAAATGGTAATAAAGCTCAAGTTGGTGATAATGTTGAAAAAAGTTATAGTGAAAGCAAAATAAATTTATTTAACACATTTTTTAGTTTTAAATTTATTCAATCTAAAGAAGTTGGTAGTATGTGTACAATGGCTTCTATAGAAAAAGTTAATGCATTAAAAGAGTGTCTATCTTTTTACAGAGATATTATTAAAAAATGTGCTTTTAAAGGTTCTAATAAATCAACTAATAATGACTAAAACTATTATGGGGGTGAACAATTATGGATTATTGTTTAGAGACAAGTATTTTTCATTTAGAAATTAATAAAGAATTCTTTTCTACAATATTGGAACGAATGGAAGAAGAGTCTAAGTTTATTAATGACTCTATAAATAATAATTTTATTCTATTAGAGGCTGATGATAACACAAATAAAAATCAAGGGATATGGGAAAGTATTAAGGCTTTCTTTAAACGTATCTTTGGAATGTTTTCAGAAAAAACTAAAACACTTTTTGATTCAAATAAAAAATGGATGGATGATAATTTTAATAAATTAGATAAAATTAATTATGATAAGTTAAAAATAAGTATGTTGCCATTTTGGTTAATGAGTGTTGACAGAATTAAAAATGTAGTTAATAGAATTCAGGAAATAGCTAATAATGAATTAAATAATCCTAAAAACTTAGAAAAATTTAAAGATATAGAAGATATGAAAAGTAATTTATTTAGAAATTACTTAAATGAAGATAATGATTTAACCTTAGGTTTTAAAAATAAATTCAGAGTCAATAATCCTAAAGGTCCCATTAAAGTAGAAGAACTAGAAGGGGCTGAATTAAAATCTAAAGCTGTAGAGTTTAAAAACTATTGTTATAACTATGGTAAAGATATATTACCTGTAGTGCAAGCTTGGATTAGTAAAGCAGAACAATCTTTAAATCGAGTTGAAAAGGTGTTAAAAGAGTCTGCCGACTTTTGTTTAATTGAAAATACATTATACTGTAATACAGATTTAGTTCATTGTAGTAATTTTGAAGTTGTATTTGAAGCAGATGATAGTCAGAACGATAATAAAAAGAAAGATGAAAAAAAACCTGGAGATGCTTCAACTAAACCAACAGAAGTTTCAGTTGTCAATAAAGATAATAAAGAAGATGTTAATGCACAAGAAGAAAATAAAAAATATTCTAATTTAAATAGCACACAACTTAATATGTATAAAAATATAGTTCAAATTATTCAACTGTCTATAACTTCTGCAATGACAGTTTTAGAAGAAAGGTTCAGAGCTTATTTGAATGCTTTAAAAAGTATTGTTGCTGAAGGTGGAAAAGATACTAATAATAATCCTGATGAAAAAAAATAAGATATAAAGGTAGAGAAATAACTCTACCTTTATATCTTTTTAAACTCACATAAACCACTCATAATAAATTCAGAACCCTCTGATTTAAATTGTAATATACGTTTAGTTAATCTATATGACCCACTATATGAAGAGTTAATTTTAGTATTATCAAATATAAAAACAAATTCTTTATTTGGTGTTATTGCATCTATATTAAAATCTGATATACTTAAATTTATAATTGTATTGTTTTCAATTTTTCTAGTTTTTGCATCATTATTACTATATTCATTTGCATAATTGTTAACTAATACTTGGTATGTTCCGACTCCTCTTTGAACAGTTTCTGGTTTAATATTTTGAACAGAACCTTGTTTCGGATCTATTATAATAAAATTATTACCCATTAATTGATCTGCCACAACAGAACCACTATATATATTCACATTATTAGACAATACATTTACATGATTTTCTTTCTCTTTTTCCATTACAAAACTACCAGTTGTAAAACTATTAGGGTCATTTGATTCTTTAATATTAAATATGGTTCGCACATATTCTTCTTTTACAAATGCAGTACATTTTGAATTACAATCTATAATATACATCATTAATAAATCAAAAAATATTAAAGCACCTTTGTTATAAAATCCATATTGCTCATTTAAATAAAGTAAATTATTTAATAAGGTTAAAGGTGGTAACAATATTTCTTTATAAACATTTTTATTATCCAATGGTGTCATTAACACATTTTTCATTCCACATGTTGATAATAAATATGTTATAGTATCAGTTAAATTACTATTGGTTATAACATTATTTATTATTTTTTTAGAATTATCTAAATCACTTTCTTTAAATAAATAAAATGAATAAACATTTGATAAATCTCTAGGAGTTAGTCCAGTTCTTTCAACCTTCTTACTTTCAATATAAGTTTTTTCATCAAAATAAGGTGTATTTTCATCTATATATACACAAAAAATTGTATTAACCATATCTTTTTTAAATTGAAATTCTTTATTTCCATCATAAGCAAATTTTTGCATTCTAAGTCTAAATCTTATTTTTAATTTATTAGATAAAATTTTAAAATATATTTTTGGTTCTATAGCAACTGATAATTTAAATACTGGAAAATAATCATTATCAAAATCATGTTCTAAAAAAATACCTGTAATAAAATTAGGACTTATTTTGGTTGGTTCAGCTTCCTCTGGAAATAAAATATCCATTGAATCAACTGTATATTTGTATGTTCTCATATTATTAGGAATATTAATAGCCAAAAAAAAACCTCCTTATAAAAAATTTCTTTATTAATTTGTATTAAAAAGAAAAAATAAACTAAGAGAGAAATTAATTTCTCTCTTAGTTTATTATGAGAAAGTATGTCTAGTTTTATTATTTTCAATACGATGTCTCCACCATTTAAGATCATAACATTCTTTCATCAACGTATTTGCCACATCATTGCATATTTTTTTTTCAGGGTTTTCTTCATGAACATCATCAAGAGTGTTTAATTTACTATTGTTATAATATTCTTCAAGAGTTAAATTAAACTTTTCTTTAAGACATTCCTCTAGTTTAAAAATAGCAAATTGATAAAGTATTTTATTATTTATAATGGCATGATGTGTTAATTCATGTATTATTAACCATATTAAACTAGTGGTATTTTCATATTTATCAACAAATATAAATATTTCATTAGTAACTGGTTGATAAAAAGCTCTAAACGAATTATCACCAGGATATTCAGTATTTTTATAAAATATATCTCGTTCATAAATAAATCTTTTATACTTTGAATTAATGATATAAATACTAACATTTATCTCAATACCCCAAAATTCAGCTGAATTAATCCTATTAAACTCTTCTTTAATATGGTTTAAATCAATACCTTTAACATTAAAATCCATAAAATTTATCATACTATTATTTCACCCAATCCATTTTATAGTCAAGATATTCTTCCATTATCATATCTGCAACATTATTAGCAAATATTTCTTCAGGATTTTCTTCATGTATATATTTAGTTGTATGAAATTCTACATGGTTATAATATTCCGTGAAAGTCATATTATATTTTTCTTTAATAAATTTATTTTGAAGAAAATAAAAATACATATGAAGTATTTTACTATTATCAATAGCAAGATGGGACAACTCATGAAATAATGCCCATAAAATAATTTTTGTATCAAAATTTTCATTTATAAATAATATTATTTCCTCATGTTTTGGTGTACAAAAACCATTAACATGATCCACAAGAGTATAATTTGTTTCACCATAACATAAATGATTATGAAACACTTTTTTGTGTTTTATATTTATTAAACAAATACGAGCATCTATTTCTTTACCAAATACTAAATCGGAATTTATATTATTAATCGTTTCAATAATATAATCTAAGTCAACATGTTTAACATCAAAATTAAAAAATTCTATAATCACTTATCACCTCTTTTTATTTATTATAATAAAGTTTAAAAGAAAATAAAAAATAAATCAGAGATAATGTTATCTCTGATTTACTATATTCTTAATGTAGTTCTTCAAACTTCTCACTATAATATAAATTAAAATTCTTTTCACCACATTGTAAGGAATAACAGAATGCACTACCCATCACACCATCAAATTCACAACTATACAATTCATTTTCATACATCATATCACCCTTTACAATGATAATACCATCAATCATAAGAGGTTCAAAATATCTTTTTGGTAATAAAATAGTAACGTGTTCTCCATGTAAATCAACAAACTCAATTTCATAATCAACATCACTATGATTATCAGATGATGGACACTTACCTGTTACATTAGTAACTGAAATGACCCTTAACTGTTTCATAGTTTAGCATCCCCCTAATTTATTTATTATTAAAAATTAAGATACATTATATCTAGATTTAAAATTCCTTTTAAACATAAATGTTTTTTCAGGGATTAATACTTTAAGTTTTTCTAATAAAAGTTTACTACTACATCTAAACTTATATCTAAATAAAGATGATAAATCATTATTAACAAAATCATTCATTGAAATAAAAATTAGTTTAGAATTACTTCTTCCAAGTTTCTTATCAATTAACCATAAAATAGCATCCTTTATATTATTATCGTCATCCCAATAATTTCTACAAATTGATTTTAATTGCCACATTTTAAATTTATTAGGATAAGCTTTATCTATAGCTTTAAAAGGTGAACCATTAAATAAATCCAAAAGTCCTGACAATTTATTATCGTCAAATACAGACGAAGATAAATTCTTGATGACTTCATCATCAGTCCATTTTAATTTATTTTCAATCAACCACTTAATAGCGTTAATTACATTCTCTTCATTACCCCAATAATTCATTGGCACTGATTTAACACAAGATATATCCCAAGGTTTGAATTTATCAGGATAAACAGAATTAATTGTATTAAATACTGATTTCTCATGTATAATTTTATAAACTTGATTAAGTTTATATTCAAAAAATATATTTTTATTTAATTTTTCACATATATCATCTTTAGACCAACCCAGAATTTCTTCAAATAGAAACTTTAATAATATATCACCAATAATTCTATTTTCTTCAAAATCATTTTGCCAAAAATTTTTTGGAAATTGTTTTCTTTTTTTACCTACTAGAACTTCTTTATAAATTCTAATTATCTCTAGTTTATTAACCCCCACTCTTTTCCAACCCCTTCTTATTATAAATTTAATATAATCTTTTCTACTTTAATAATATATAAATAAATTATCTTTTTAATTTAGATAAATTAATACCACTTGTTAATTCTAAGAGTTGAATTGGATACTGAGTAAAATATTTATCATTTAAATTTTTTAAAGATAAATTATCAAACTTATCAATAATTTGTTCAGTTATACTATACATATCTTTTATTGTTAAAGATTTAAACTGTATATCTAAATTAGTTGTATAATAATTATTTAATAAATGGTTTCTAAATTCTTCTTTAATGATATTGGAAAGAATATTAATACTAACAGTGTTATTATTAATAATTTTTTGTTTAATAGCTTTATCTAAAGTTTTTATAATGGTAGATAATCCTAAGTTTTTAATTTTTTCTATGTTACGATATTTATCACCTAATATAGATTTAATAAATGAATATAAATTTGGATCTATATTTATATTATTTACTATTTTATCTTCATATTTTATTGTTTCAATAAGATTGTCTTTACCTATAATATAACTATCTTGTTTTTTTGGATTCATTATATAAAAACTATTACTAGCATATTGATAATCATATTTGTCATTAGATAGAATTAAGTTCACTGAGTTATCTTTATATTTTTCTGCTATTATATAAGGTATTAATGAATTTTCAATACTATTACTTTTAATAAAATAAACTCCTTCTATATACTCAGTTATTACTGATAATAAAGGAATTATTGTAGATAAAGTTTGAAATAAGGTAAAAGTTTTAGGATTATTACCATACTTATCTTCATAACACTTTCTATAATTTTCATTCATCATTCTATTTTTATATATATTTTTTACTATTGGATATGACAAATAAATATATATTTTAGAATATAATTTATTCTTTGAAAAGAATGACCTATAATGTGATGCTAAATTTAAAATATTACTCATTAATTCAATTGAACGTTCATCTTTTTTAACTTTTAAATAATCCTCAATATTAGCGGTTACTAATTTTTTTAATACTGGTTCAAAATTTATAAATAAATTTATTGTAGAATCTGGTGTTATCTCTTTACAATGTTTAGTAAGTAATTCATCTAGTAACTTAAACCTAATTTTGAATAAATTAAATATTATTTCCATAATTAATTCACACCTTTATATTAATTGTTAAACCACCTTTAAATTTCAAATTATCTGATACAGTAAATCTTTTTCTTTTTTTATTAATAACTTTTTCTAAAGTTTCAATTGAACCATAATCACAGTTTAATAAAATATCAATTAAATTATTTGCTTCATCATCTGATAAACTTATACCTTTACCAATACTATTATTCCCCATATTAATACTACGAATATCTAATGTTGTGGGATTGTCACCCCATGATATTTTAGCAATAGCTTTACACCAATCATGTTTACTACTTTCTTTAATAACACCTAAAACTTCTTCTATTTTAAATGTAAAATCCTCATTTGATTTTTTTTCTTTCTTACCTTTAGCCATTTTATTTATACCACCTTTTTATTATTTATAAAAAAATAAAATATTGGAATACACCTAAAAGTGTATTCCAATATGATTAATTGTCAAGGTTATTAACGATACTGGAATATTTGTCAGTACCATCGTCATCCTTACTGAAAAACTTATTGGTTTTAATAACGGTAAGGATGGATTTATTTTTCTTTAATTTTACCACTTCAGGAATACTAATTGAATGTGCTCTATTATCTACTGCAAACATTAAACCTAATATTTTGAAAATATTACATTCAGAATAAACAATTCTTTCTCCTGTATGTGTACCAATTTTAAACTCTTTAGCAACAGCATACAAGGCATTTTTTAATTTATCACTTACCCGATAATTACCTGAATCCATTTTTCTTCTTAAAGGTTCAGGTACATTTTGTAAATTAGACACAACATCAACTGAATTCATATGGAACATAGCATAAACCTTTACCTCAGGTCTAGATGTACCATCACGAACTACAGAAATTCTTATTGCTGCAACACCATCAATTTTTCTTACATCCTTAAAATAGTTAAATAAAAATGTTTCAATATCCTCTGACATGACATTATAAATTACTCCAATTGGCTCAACTTCTACTGACCTATCCAACAATCCAAACCTTTTTTGATTTTCATTACTCATGTAATCTCTACCTCCTAAATTTATTTATTTTTTTGTTTAATTAGATATAAAAATCTATTTAGATACTTTAATAATATATAATTAAAATATTAACTTAATTTATTATCTTTTGATAATCATGTAACATAATTCTATTTACATTAACAGACCAGTTATTACTAGATGAATATTTTTTATTAATTTGAGTAATATCTTTTAAACCTTTATCTATATAGTAGTGTTTAATTGTATTAGCAAAACAATATACACTTTCAGACTTATTTTTAAAAGTAAATGCTTTATTATAGGGATCTCTATCTATAGCATTTAAACCAAATAAATTATTTTTATTTATTGCAATTTTTGATGTACCATTTCCACTTTCCAATCTGGCCACAGCTAAAACAAAGAAAGCATTTATTCCATATTGTTTTTCAACTTGTATAATAGCATCTTCTATTCCTTCTAATTTTGTTTCAGATAAGAGATTTTTTAAATCATCTATATGTAAATTAGATACAGAATTAACTATATTAATAGGTCTTCTTATAAATAAACTACGAGAACTATTTTTTTGTCTTTTGACAGTTTCTATGTCAATAACACGAATAAAATTCTTATTAACAAATCCTTTGTCTTTAATTTTATACCATTCATTATTTTTATCAACTACTTCAATAATATCATCTTTATATAATAAGCCAATACATTCCGAATTAATATTATTTAATTTCCTTATATTTAATGTATTACTTGTAATAATATAATAGTTAGATTCTGTTTGAATAGGTTTCTTGATTTCGTTAATAACATTATTAGATTCTTTTATTTCCTTAATATTTAATTTTTTATTTTTTTCATCTACTTCTTTTATTGTTTGATTCATAAGTTGATTAAAGATAAATGAAAAAGTTAGTAATGAAATAATGAATATTAATAGATATACTTTATTTTTTAATAAAAATTTCATATAGATAAACCTCCCTTTTGATTTGATTATAATAATGTTTTATGAATGGTAAAAAAGTATTAAGATTGAGATAACCTTATTAAAAGGTTATCTCATATTTTACTATCCAAGCATAATTATTTTAAATAATTTCTTTACACCTAATATAGACTTTGTATCTATATTATATACAAATGTATCATATCCACCATTTTCAAAATATTTAGTAAAATCAAAATCTTTTTCATTCTTTTGCACTTCTTTTAAATAAGTCTTAAAATCATTAATTGCAAATGCTCTAGCTTTTTGAGCATCTTTTAACTTATCAGTATCAATATTTTTTTTCTTATATATCACATCCCGTTCTATGGAATTTATTAAAGCAAATAAATAAGCTAAATTATGTTTCATTGCTTCATAATTTTTAGATTTAAAATTTTCAACTAATAATTTGTGATTTTCTGAATAATCATCCATATACGATTTTCTAGGTTTAAAATAGAATTTAATACCATCTTCATCTACTGAAATACCTTCTGTTAATACTTTACTATTGTATGTTTCTTCACCCCCTTTTTTATTCAGATAAATAATCTTCATATCTAAAGTTTCTAAATCTTTACTATCATCAGATATTAATGGAATTAAATTCGTTTCTAATGAATCATCATATAGTTTTATTAAAATAAGTTCATTACTATCAATCTTATGTTTAGCTAATAAATATAAACGTCTTTCTCCTACACCATAATATATTAATTCACAGTTTCTATCAGTTGAATTGTAAACCCCTGAGAAAATACTTTTTAACTCATTGAAAAATAATAAATCTTTATTATCTAATTTTAATGTATAATTTTTATTGTAATATTCAATAAATTTTGGATTTAAAGAACCTTTTAAAAATTCTATTATGGATAGAATTTCAATATCATTTCTCGGTATATCTTGCATAAAAAATTCATTCATATTACTAAAAAAGTTAATTCCTAATGAAAGATTAAATTTAGTTGTAATATAACGAATTGAATCTTTTAATTCAACAGATTTTTTTCTTAGAAATTCCTCAGTATTTTTCATATTTAAATTTAAAAAATATTCATAATCTTCTTGGTCTCTATTAGAACCATGAACTAAAGGACTATATAAATATTTTATTCCCTTATCTTCAAGAAACTCCTTAAATAAAGTATTTAAAATTTCAATTTTATTATTCGAATTTTTTACATTATATATATCACTCTCACATATTATTTTTAATCCTTGAATATATGAAAAATAAATACGTCTTACGATTAAAAAGAAATTATTTGGATTTTGTTTCATCATATCTTTTAAAGATGATAGATATTTTTTATTTTCATCAATACTATTTTCCCCATCAATCATATAACAAAAGTCATCAATCATATTTTTTTGTAATTTAATTGATTCAATATGACTATAACCATTTCCCTGTATAAATAATATATATTCAAAACCTCTTTCATATAGTACCTTTTCAATATATGAATTTAAAGTTTGTATTACTGCTATTGGTATAATAATTAATCTATTATTATTTATTGAATTAATTATAATGTCATTTATAAATAAGATATAAAAATTTTCATACAGTTTTTTTTCAAAATCGAAAACATCCCTTAATGATGATGGTATAAATGTATTTAACTCTTTGATTATTTGTTTTAAATAATCATTTTTAGGTATAAAATCTAAAAATTCTTTGGATAAATCCATATCATATATTTGATATTCATCTACCGAACAGTTAACACATTCTTTTATTATACTTCTATCGGCTAATTTATAAAAAGGGTTTTTCTCACTAATATTTATTCTTAAACCATATTCTTTAGCTTTCTTATTTATATTTTTAGCTAATATTAATTTTTTAGATGCGGGGCAATATCTAAAAAATCTAATAGCTTGAAGTGTATGTTCCTCATCAATTAATGGAAATTTTCTGTCTTCAGGTATTCCAAAATCTTCCGAATCTAGGTTTTTCCGGTCCTTAGCTTTTAATTTAGTTTCTAACAATATATTAAAATCCATTATATTTCACTCCTTTATATTTGTTACTTTAAGTAATTGTTTTTATTTAATTAAAATTTCAAATATATATTATTAGAGTGAAAATAAATATTAATAAAATAAATGGGGGTAATTTAAAAATGAAAAATGCTAAAATTAGCAATGTGTTGTCAACTAAGGTTAAAAGATATACTGACACTGTTAAAGGGGATGCTGGCTATGTTTTAGATCATTCCTCTGCATCCTGTATTAAGAAGATAATTGCTATAATCCTATGTTCCAATGGGAATATGTATCCTATGTTTAATAATGGTGTTGTTTCTTTTAATAAACTTTTTCGTAGAAATAAAACTGTACATATATCAGAAGTTGCTGATAAAAATCCTTGTAATATTATAGCATGTTTTGATATATAGATGAATAATTAATGAGTTGGTGAAATATTGTCAACTCATTATTTTTTTATGTTCCTTTTATTTTTTTAGTATATTCAATATTACTAAGTATATATTATAATCTAGATATCTAACAATTACACCCACCGATTCAGGGTTATAATATAATCGGGATACATATAAAATTATGTATATAAGGAGGTGGTAAATAATGAAACCACAGCGAGGATTTACAGAATTAGTTAAAGAGAATTGTTATGATGGGACTTTGGGATGTAGATACCGAATAGGATACCGACCCTTGATTGTAGAAACCGTTACCAACTATATATTTATTATTGGTCATAGCGAATTGACTTTCTTAATAAGTCGGTTTCGACCATATCAAATTCAACAGGGCGGTGAACATTTTTTGAACCAGTTACTCGAACCAGCTATTGAAAAAAGTCTCAATAAAAAGAAAGGAGGCTTTCTAGGTCTGTTTTTCATAACATTCTTAAAGACTTTAATGAAACCTCAAGTGGTTTCATTTGTAAGAATAAAAAAAATAAATTGACTTATAAAAAGTAGGGATGGGGTTAACCCCCATTTCTATTTTTTTATATTAATATAAAAAATATAATATAATGATATTTAATATCATTATATTATATTTACATGTTTTATTCATCAACTTTATGTTTTTTTCCTTTTGGGCATCTACTTTTTGTCTTTAGAAGCTTATGAGCTTCTTTTCGAATACTTATTTTTTTACCATCTTGAATATTGGTATATTCACCAACAAATTCTGCAACATCTTTCAAAATAATTGAACCGTTGAAATCTTCTTTGGGGATAAAATCAAATTTCCTACCGGCATCAACGTATTTATAGATGAGTTCGGAACACACTTCATACACACCTTCAGTGTTTCTAAACTCATAAGACTCAACAACTCGCTGAGCTTCCTGTTTATCAACACCAAAATCAATCAGAACTGTTTTAATCATATTACGGAACAATTGAACCGGAAATACCTCTTTGGTTACAGGTTCATTTGCTTTAATTGAAACACTTTCCACTTTATAGTTGATTTCATTCAAAAAAGCTTTGGTTAGCCTATCAAAGTCACCACGACTGAATGAAACAATGGGTTTTCCTTTTTTAGATACCTTATTTGCATTTTTAATTTCATCAAATACCTCTGTAAAACTTTTAGTTGGTTTTCCCATTTAATTATACCTCCAGTTAATAGTTTTTATTTACTTAATTAGTTCTCTGTATTAATTTTTAATACACTTAAATAATATATACTTAAAATGTATTTCAAAGAAATGTTTAATCTATAATAAAATACTATCTTATTTCTTTACAAGCACGATTTTTATCATCTATACCTAATTTATAACCAATACAAAAAGTAATAAAACTAATTATTAATGATGACCCTATGAATAAAAATATGTTATTTTCCATTTTCTCACCACCTTTTAATTATAAAAATAAATATACAATAAATGTATATACTGATAATATAAATAAACTAATTGTAAGCAAAGCTAATAAATTTACTTTCTTAATTTTTTTTTGAACACTATATATTATAAAACCCATAAAAATAAATAATTGTAATAAAAATCCAAGAAGAACAGTTACTTTAGTTATAATACTCATTTATTTTATCATCCTTTATTCTGGTTTCATTTTATCAAATAAGTTATAAGCAACTTTTAATAACATAAGTTGCTTATTAACAAACTCACCAACATTTTCTTTATCGAACTTATCAATAAATTCGTCTATATTTTCTTTAGTTATTTTTAAATCATTCTCTAATAAAAATAAGTTGTTTGTATTAACTGTAATAAATAAATCTAATGCGGTTAATAAGTTGTGATAAATTAAACTATATGCAAATTCATCTTTAATTTCTTCATCCTTTTCATTAAAATTTTCAACCTCATCAATAATACTATGAAACATTGAGAAAAATATATTATCTCTTGCACCTGCAAAATCAGTATAAACTTCACATAATTCACCATGTTTCTCACTAAATGTTTTTACTTTATTAAATTCACTTTTTAGTCTTCTTTCTTTTAGTTTCTTATTCAAATCAATAATGTTCATAATAATTAACCTTCTTTCTAAAAATATGTTTTTTATAAATTTAGTTAATAGATAAACTAAGTATTATAATTATTAAGAAAATCCATAACGAAGTATCTAACATTTTTTTTCACCTTTCGTAAAATATTTATCCAACCTTTTTACCTATTTTTTCATAAAACATGGCATCATCTTCAATCAATTCTTCATGAATATGAAGTTCAACTATATCTCCAATACTATATTTACATCTTTCTTTTTTTGAAATATAAGCAACAAAAGAAGCACCCTGGGCATTGTTTAAATCAATAGCATAACCCTCTCCTGGATTTATACTTTTTGTTATATTTCTTATTGTTGCATATATTGTTTCAACGAACATTTATTCAACCTCCTTAACTAATACTATTTAACATAGTATCATAAATATTCATAACATTCTTTAAGTTTCTTACTTGTTCTAATAAAATTTTATTTTCTTCAATTTTTTCCTTATTAATATTTCTTTCCAATATTTTTATATACTCATCTATACTATCTTTATTTAAATCACAGTTTCTTAAAACAGCCTCAACATTAATATCAATAAAAACCTTTAAAGAGCTTAGTAGATTCCTATATATTAATGCATAAATAAAAGAGTCTGCTAATAAAGATTTATTTTCTTTATCTGAAAATTTTTCACACTCGTCTATAATATCAGGAAGAAATCCATAAAAAGAAAAATCTCTTATATCATTAACCATATTAAACCCTGTTAAAAGAAATTCATTATTAGTAAAAAATTCTGCTACTTTTTCACCCTTAGCTTCTAATTCTTTATTTCTTAACTTATCATTTAAATCTAATAACTTACCAAATCTTTTACTCATATCTATCACCTATCCTTTTCTTTTAAAATTATTTTTTTATTTTCAATTATAACAGCATATCCATCAATCTCATTAACTTCTTCGTTAGAATGTATATCTGAACATGATGTGTAAATAAGGCGGTCATTTAATGCTTTCATTCCAGCATTTTCCTTATTTTCAGATACTATTAAATAAAAATAAGAATCACCAAGACTCATTACCTCAGCTTTAAATAATTTCATAAAAACATCTCCTATTAATAATAATAATAAAACACTATTTTTATATTTATTTGTTAATAATATATATTTATAATAATATTAAAGAATGGATATAAATTATATCCATTCTTTATTTATATTTATTTTTTAATATTTAAACAAAACAACACATAAGAATTTAAATCTAAACCATATTCAATTTTATTAGGTAAAGTATTCCATATTAATACAGGATATTTATTATTTGATTCCATTTTAATATGAATATCCTCAATATATTGTTTTAGATGTATTAAAGAATTAAAAGGGCCATGAATTCCTAGTTGTTCACCCCAAGAAGTTTCAATCCAATAAATCTTTTCATCTTTAACATAATAACATAAAGTATGATTAAATCCTCCTGTGTTTTCTTTTTCATTATATTCAATAAAGAATAAACAACTAGCTTTATATAATTTATTGTTATTAAATAAATTACGAATAAATATTGCTTGTTCATGAGATGAACCATTTTGAGATTCAATAAGTTCATCATCATTTTTTAATATATTGAAATCAGAATTCTTAATATTATTTCTCATAAAATTATAAACATCTTCATCATTATTAAAATTAGGTAAATCAGTTAAATATAATTCGGTAATAATATAATCATTATTTTCTTCTTTTATAATAGTATTTTCATTTATTGTCTTATTTCTCACAAAACCAAATGGAGGTATTTCCCCATCTCTATTTAATTCATATTTAATTTTATCAATTTTATTTAATTCATTAGCAGTATATTGATATAAGGATACTAAATTATTCATTGATGTTGAAAGAAGCGATTTATTAATAGGGTATTGTAAAAAATTTTTAAAGTTTTCTAATGGTTTACTGCTAAGAGTTGGCATTATTGAAAACAGTTTCAAATCAATAACTTTAGGATCTAAATAACATAGTTGATAATGTAGATGTGGTTCACTTCCAGCACCAGAATTTCCAACATTAGCAATAACTTGACCTTGTTTAACTTTATCACCTTTTTTAACTTTAATTGATCCTTTTTTAATATGACCATACAATGAATAACACAAAATATTATGTTTAATGATAATATAGTTACCAGCGGATCTTTTTATACTAAATTTATCTTCCATTTTATCGGAACAATCAATTATTTCTCCATCAGAAACAGCAACTAATTCAGCATTAAATATATAAAAATCATCATTATTATTTTTATCAGATTTATAATTCATTTTAGTTTTTATATTAAAACCCATAAAGTCTAAAGCAAACATTTGAGTCAATAAATTTCTTATTGAAAAAAGTGGAACTGCTAGTGCTGGTGAGCTTTTTTGAATTGCTGACATTAATAATTCAAAAATATTAGTTAAAGATTCAATAAAAGTAATATTGGTAATATGGGTATTTATAACTAATAATTCACCTTCTTTTAGATTTTTAATTGGTAATATAAAATCTATTTTTTCATCTTTACCAATACTTTCTTTTACAATTTCATATTTATTTGTTATTTTTAATACATTTTGATCTACTATATCCTTATCGTAATTTTCTAATTTACCCTTAGTTACAAAATGAGTTTCTTTATGTTTAGCAAAATCATATGGTTTATATAAACTAGGATGTTTATCAATCATACCATTATTAGAAGCTTTTAATATCTCAGCTACAAATTGACTACAAAAATATTCATTTTGTCTGTCAGTTTCTTTACCGATAGATATATTAAATAATCCAATAAAATTAAATTTTAATTTGTCTTTTTTCTTTTTAAACTCTTCTAATTTATTTATCATTAATTCTTTTTGTTCTTTAGTAACAAATATTACATATAATGAATAAATTGTATCTTTAATAACATCTTTAAATAATCCATCTTTTATATCTTCATTAATAAAAGTCATATTAGAATCTTTAAATTTTCTACCAAAGCTATACATATCATTCATACTACTATCAAAAGAAATACTTACATGACTATACGGTTCACCAGTAACAAACTTAATAGCTTTAGCCATATTAGTATTAGTAAAAGTTAATAGTATAAATACAGGATATAAATTATTATTATATGATTCAGTTAAGTTATCATAAATAATTTCACGTATAGGATATTTTTTTAGATCTATAGTAAAAGGAGTATCTATTGATGTAAAATCAAATTTATCATCAGAAATTATATTAGTATTTATTTTAATTTCTGAAGTTGATGAAACGGGGATTTCAACATAATGAGTTAATAAATTTTCTAGTTTTTGTTCTATAATAGATTTAATCATATTATTTATAGACATATTAATGACTTTATTTTTATTATCACTAGTATAAACTAATTTATCCAATTTTATCTCATCTTTAGTTATTGCAAAATATATTTTTGTTTCCTTATTTATAGCATCGGGTATATTTTTAATAAAAGAAGATTCTTTTACAAAATCTCTTTTACCCTCAAAATCAAATTGTCTATAATCTATAGTTAATTCTTCACCTTTTTTAATTTTATCTTTAGATTTATAGAAATAAACTTTCTTCCCATTTCTAATAGCTTGAACTAATACTAAATTAGGATTATTTGAATGATTAACGAATTGACCGGCTTTAGTTCGTTCATAATCTTTATCTGGATTACCAGTATTATCAACTTTTTTTATAGCTAATAATTTGGTATTAACATCAACATTTTTATTTGCAAATATACCTTTACCAGATATTTTTGAATCTTTAACTTTATAATATGTTTCAGAGATGTATGAATCATTTATTTTCTTTAAAGCTATAACTTCTAATTTTCTAGCACCACCAATATCCTTTTTCATCTCATCATCTAAATATTCTTTAAATTCATATTCATTTATACTTTTTATTTCATTAACACTAATAACTTGTACAGCGGTTCCCCACTCAGTTTGATAAACATTGTTTTCTACATATTTATGTCTTTCAACATATACACGAATAGTATAAACAACTTTACCAGAATTAAGTCTTTTCTTTATACTACTCCATTCTTTTTTTGGGAAAGTTATAATAGGTACTTTAATCTTAATATTTTTTAATTCATCTGCATTAAAAAATGATTCTTTACTAATAATATCTTTCTCTCCCTCAGCTTCTTTTTCCATTTTAACTAATCTGCTATAATAATCAGGAATTTCATCTAAATGATCTTTAGCAATCATTCTAGCTTTATCTAAATTTTTAGTGTGTTCCTGTTCAATTTCTATACCAATCTTTAATTGTTCAGAATTATAATCAGAATCTGGTCTTATATCATAGCTGAGATCAATAGCTTTTTCATCTTTATTTTCTTTTATAAATGATTCTTTAACAAATTCTCCAACAAGTTTAATAAACCTAATATGAGTTTTATTAACTTTATCACTTTTTTGTTCTTTAAATCCATATTTTTTAGCCAATTTAATAGAAATATTATTAGTTTTTTTTATATTTAAAACCATTGTATTTATATCTCTTTTAGAACGATGACAAAATTCAAGACCCTCATTCATTAAAGCGTGTGATATACCTTTACCACGAAATTCTTCTTTAATGAATATATTAAAGAAAGCGTAACCTTTTTTAACTTTTACTTCAATGAATCCAGCATTTTTATTACCAACTTTATAAATATATCTAAAAGCTACTTTATTATAAAATTCTCTTGGTCCTAATTTTTCTTTATCTTTTGTATCACCTAATATTCTTAATGCACGGTGATATTCAACCTCCATTATGATATCAACATCAATAATATTTTCATAAGACTCCATTAAAACAAATATAGGTTTATTATCTTCACCATTTGATTCAATAAATCTTTCTTTAGCTTGTTTCAAAAATTCAAATAAAGCGTCATAATTCTTATTAGTAAGCTTTATATAATTAAAGGTTGATTGACTCATTAACACTTTATCTTTTAATCTTTCTTTAACTTTATCTACAGCTTGGATCTTAGGATGATTATTTTCATTATCTTTGCCAGTTTTTACCTCTATTTCTAAATTCAAAGATGGTATAAACGCATCGGGTATATAAAATTTTTCTTCACCTTCATATTCATAATAATATACATGAGGTGATGGTGTCATTACATCTTCTGAACTAAATCTTAAAAATATATCTAAAAATTTTAATAGATCTAATTCATATGAACCAGTATATGTTTTTTTAGTTCCATCAGACCAAATATATTCACCTGATATCTTTCTATTAGCTAACATCTTTTTTTGTTGTTCAGGACTATTTAATAAATGTATTTTACCATACTTACCAATCATTCTTTCTTTAAATAATTCTCTATACTTATCTTTGCATTGCATTAATGGGCAAAATCTTAAATATTTATTAGTAACTTCATTCCATTTAGTTGGTCTTTTACATACAATACATTTACCTTTATCTTTACCTGTTTTTAAAAAATATATATATTGAGCTGGAGTGAAATTTTTAGGTATACTTTCATTATGTTCATCTTCAAAATGTTCATACAAGTCTTCAATATGATTAAATTTGTCATTACATATAATACACTTAATCAATTTTAAACACAACCTTTCTATTACTCTATTAATTAATTGTTACTTATATATACAAAATATAAATAAATAAAAAAAATTCAAGTAGATTATTATATCTACTTGAATTTTAATTTTTTTTCTTTTATAAAGTCCATTAACATCATTTCAATAGTTTTAGTTATATAACTTATTATATAAGTTTCAGTATAATAATATTGAAGACTTTTCATAAAAGGTTTATTGAATGACATTACAACTTTATATACTAATTCATTTAAATCTTTTTTAAAATCATAAATCATCCTCATATCTTTTAATTCATATTCTAATTTATATTTTTCTAAAAATATTCTTTTTATAGTATTATCAATAATATTCATTAAAATATCTAAATCTTGAATATTATTGATAATATTTTGTTTTTTATTATTTGGATGAAAAAGAACTATAGCTAATATTAAAACTGATAACACTGACAATATAGATAAAATTTCTACTAATTGATTCATTTTAGTCACTCCTTTATATTTTTTTAAATTATTGTTTTATAGATATTATTAATTTACTTATAATACATTTCATTAATATTCATTTATTATTTTAAGGTGGTGGTTTTTATATATTATGGCTAATTTTAAAAAGGAAGTTGATTTCGGATTAGATAATTTTCAAAGACAAAGAGTTCTTAGTATTAATCAATCAATTGCTCAAATTATAATTAATTTATTTTTTATGAGACCTGGTAATATACCAAGTTTACCACATATAGGTATAAATATAAAACAGTATCTATATAATCTTGAAGATGGTATTGATGTTGATGGTCTTAAAGAAAATATATATAAACAATGTCCAGCTTTAATACCTTATTTAAATATGGGTGAAGTAAAAGTATTTGTTGCTGATTATAAAGGCCAAGGTATTTTAATGGTTTCTATCCCAATATTAACAGATAATACTACATTACTTCTCGGTTTTACTAAAAATAACTCTGGTGATATACTCTTTAATTATAATATTGAAGAAGGTATTAATAATATATAAAAGGAGGAAGGTAATAAAATGGATGAAATTAAATTTGATGATGGTATTGATTTAAAGTCAATTGTTAAAGAGAATCAAAATAATTTAAAACAAGAAGACTCTACAGATGAATTAACTAAAGTTGTTGGAAATGATTGGATGAAAAATATAGGAACTAATGAATCTGAAAAAAATAGTGAACCTATTTTACCAACTGATTCTATAAATCTATCAAACAATATTCAAGTAGAAAATAATGAATATATTGGTCCTGGATTATTAATTGATAAAGGTGATATTAGAGAAGAAGTTCCCAATAAACCAATAAGTCCAGGATTATTACCTGATACCCTAAACAATCTAGATGAATATATGAAAGAATATGATGAAACTATTAATGAAGTTAAAGAAGAAATTAAAAATAAACAAGAGTCAGTTGATGATGAGAATGAAGAAGAAAAATCTGATGGGATGACGGAAGATGAATTTAATAGAATTTATTCTGAAGCTGTTGTCATTATTGATAAAACAGGTATGGGTAGTATTATTAACTTTACTGAGGAAGAAAGAGAAAAATTAGAAAAAGTAAAGAAAATTAAACTCGAAGAAATTGAAACTATTGACTTACAAATTCTTAAAACTAAAAAGAAAAAAGGTAAAATTGATACAATACTTAAGAAATTTGTCAATATCCATACAACACCAATTGTAGCAGTAAATTCTGGTTATACCGCTATGATGAAGGGTTGTTCAGCATATGAATTAATGTCTTTAATGGCTGATACTAAAAATGCTCTTGTTGATGCTCAAACAAAATGGTCATTGATTCATAGTAAAGTTGAGTCAACAAGTATTGGTAAATTATCTTATGAGGATTTTCTAATAAAAACTGCTGCATTAGATTATAATATGTTTATTTATGGTATTTTATGTGCAACATATCCAAATGATGATATTATTCCACTAAAATGTGAAAAATGTGATAAAGATTTTGAGCATAGATATTCTATTAAATCTTTAATTAGAGCTGAAAAAATGAGTGAAAAACTCAAATTAGAGGTGGCTTCTATTGTTGATTCTTCCCTTAGTTTAGAAACAGCTAAAAATAAACATAAAAATAGTGCTTTTTCTCAAATTAAATCTATTAGATTACCTGAAAGTAAATTTATTGCCCAAATGTATATTCAATCAGTATATGATTATATTAATAAATCTATTAAAGAATTATCTGATAATAAAGATAGTAAATATAATCAAGCATCTGTTTTATCATCAGTTGTTAATAAGATTTTTATTCCTGATGATAGTACATTAGATGAATACTTTGAATTTGATTCAGTTACAGATATAACTAAAATTATATTTTCTTTAGGGAATACGGATATTTTAATATTAAGCAAACAAGCTGATTCATTTATGGATGGGTTTGAATTTGGTTTAATGGATATAACATGTCCTAATTGTAAACACCATAACAATACAGTTAATATGGAATTAGAAGAAATACTTTTTCTCAAATATCAACAGGCGATGACTACCAAAATAGAATAGAACAATTCTATGTGTTTCTTGATGAGATGTTAGAATTATTTAAAGGGCAACTTGATACTGATTATATTAAATATGGTATGTCATATAAAGAAGCCCTTTTATTAAGAGACACTAGAGTTAAAAGGTTAAAAAAAGAAAAAGAAGAAATTGAAAAAGAAAGAGAAGTCGAAGCTGCTAAAATGAAACAAGAACAAGCTCGACAAATGCTCTTAAGAAAATAACCCCATCCTGTTGATATAAACCTTTTGAAAGGGGTTTATTGGTATTATGTTAAATGACATTATCTATGTATTCAATCAGCTTACTCGTAATGAGTTGGCTGATTGTTCATTATTTGAAAATATTATTAATAGACATTATGAGAAATTCAAATATTTTTATTATATTATAGACAATATTAGCTTAAAGAATATACTAGATATTAAATGTCAAGAAGAGTCAACAAAATTATATATATATATTTCATTTAAAACAAAAAAAGAAAGAGATAAATTTTTTAATACATTCAATAATGAAGTTAATAGTAAATCTAGTTTTAAATACAAAGATTATTTTATTTTCAATGTTATAAAAGGTATTAAAAATATCAATATAACAATAGAAAATAATAATATATTAAGAGAGGAGTTGTTATATGGATGCAAATAGAATTATATGATACTAAAAAATTTATTGAAGTGAATAATCTAAGAGAAGTAACTAATTTAATTCTATTTGAAAAAGGGAATATTCCAACTGTTGATGGATTATTGTCAACAGATATATTTGGAGTTTCTGCTAGAGATAGAAAAGAAACATATGCTTATATAGATTTACATGGACATTTTTTACATCCTTTTATATTTAAGACATTAAAAAGAATGAATAGGAAATTTGAATCTGCTGTTTATGGTAATGTAAATTTTATAATCAAAGATGGAGAATTAATTGAAGATGAAAATGGTGAAAGTGGAATAGAATTCTTATATAAAAATTGGGATAAATTTAATTTTAAAAGAAATAATAGTATGATGAGAAATGAAAGAATTTCTGTTTTAGATTCATATGGAAAAGATGTTTTATTTACTAAATATTGGGTTGTTATGCCTGCTTTTTTTAGAGATGTGAATTTACAATTTGCATCTGAAGGAAGAGTATCTCATCATGAAATTAATGATAAATATGCTAAATTAATTAGATTTGCTTCCATGTTAAATAACAGCAATAGTTTTGATTTTGTTTTAAATACAACTAAATCTAAAATTCAAGAAACTCTTGTTGAAATTTATGATTTACTTAAAGGTAAGATAGAAAAGAAACAAGGATTGATTCGTAAATCATTATTAGGTAAATCAATAGATTTTGGTGTTAGGAGTGTAAAATTACAATGCACGTGATTCTTTAATTGTCGGGGAAGCCTTTTAAATCTCTTACTACCAAACTAATATAGTAATATATTAGTGGCGAAGGGTAATGCCTTAGATATGGTAACAAGGTAATAGATTGGGTTATCCGCAGCTAAGATTCCTATAATATTATTGAGGAATAAAGTTCAACGACTATCAAAAACTTGTTTACCATTAAAATAAATATTGGTAAATAAAGTGAGTAGAGTAGGGCTTAAGTGAGTGGGTGAGAATCCCTTAAATCGAAACAGGGAACCATCAAATGATGAAGATATAGTCTAGTATCCTAGTGAAAACTAGGGAAGTTCATAAGAGAACTGCATAGATTAACGATCTATGTGAATACAACGAATTTCAGCACCAATATTCAAAGCAAATAAATCAGAAGAAATGAAAGTTGATTTTTATAATTGTGGTATTCCCTTATCACAATGCTGTTCATTATGTACACCATATATGATTTCATGGGTAAAAAGATTTTTTCAAAGAGAATTAGAACGACTTTATATGAAATATCCCGTTAGATTAAAGACAGAAGAAATTATTTATGTTAAATTAAAATCTCCTGAATTATATTTTAATGATGAATATATTGAGAAACAAATTAATAGATTTATATCTAGTTATGGTGATAGATTTGAAAAAATTAAATTACCGGTAGATGATCCTAAATATGATAAAAATATTTATTTAAGCTTTATTGGTAGAGAATTTATTAAAGGTGTTCCTGAAACAGAATCACCTTTAGTTCAAAGACCTGCTACGTGGTGTGATATTTTATATCAAGCAGCAGTTGAAATTACTTCTGATAAACATGTATATATAACAAGATACCCTGTTTTAGATTACTTCGGTACCTTTCCTAATAAAATACATGTTTTATCAACACATGAAACTATACCTATGTTTGTTGGTTCTAGGGTATATGAGCACTACCCTAAAATATATATTAAAATGCCTAAAGATAAAGTTTCTGTTGCCTTTGCTGATACAGTAACAATGTCAAACCTGTATTTAACAGGTCTCGGTGGGGATTTGATCAATCATGGTCCCCCTATGTTGGAAACGGCATAGTAAAAAATCCTGTGAACGCCTAACAAGCGGTGTGAGAGTTTAACTCTTGCTAACGGTAGAAGCGGAAATAAGCGGTATTTGACAGCCGACGAATATGCTTCGTAAGAGACCCTAAGGACCTGAAATATGGTTAGCTTGGTAATACCGTGTTTTTATGAATTAATCTTAATTCATAGGAATATAGAGACTAATTGAAAACTTATATAATATAAGTGATTAGAGGTACTAACCAGTTTGCGGGCTGGTTGGGAAGCACAGGACCCTAATCAGATAATACTTTCTATTATCTGTATGGTGATAAGATAGTCCATTCTATATGAAAATATAGGTAAAATATATGATGGTAAACTAAATGCCCATATATGTGGTGACATATATATGAATCTTCTTTAATTGTCGGGGAAGCTCTTAGAGCTTTTAATATATTAAAAGATTGAGTAATCCGCAGCCAAGTCTCTAATATATTAGAGAAAGGTTCAACGACTATCCTTTAG